>Ga0209784_100155_pt1 | contig 62151 bp, 59 predicted proteins | sample AraplaCvi_mLB_r2_2_FD_184284 | JGI IMG/M metagenome (GOLD analysis project Ga0209784, IMG submission 184284) | Arabidopsis root microbial communities from North Carolina, USA - plate scrape CL_Cvi_mLB_r2 (SPAdes) (version 2) | ecosystem: Host-associated > Plants > Roots > Endosphere | place: USA...
TTTATTACAATCATTATCGGGGGCAATGGAATTTAAAAAAGCTGCCGCCTGCAAAATACAGACAGCAGCTTCAAAAAGTTGCCTAACCTTTTTTTAAATGTCCTTTACAAAGGGTACATTTTATTGATGGCTTGACTCTTTTTTTCTTACAGGATCAATTATGCCTCGGCATAATTGCGTCCGGAAGCTTTAACTTCTTTCAGCGGGTGTTTGGACACCCCTGAAAAGAGCTTAAATTCCCATTCATCTCACCATCTGTAGAGGTGGGAGACTTCTGTACCTGTCGCTACGCTTTCGGTACAAGAGAATTTGCTGAAAGAAGTTAAGCATGTTTTGCGATAAACGCTTCTAATGCTTCTTTTGGTTGGAAACCAACTGTTTTATCTACTAATTCACCGTCTTTGAATAATAGTAATGATGGGATAGACATAATTTGGTATTGTGCTGCAGTACCTTGGTTATTATCTACATCTACTTTTACAATTTTAGCCGCACTACCTGCAGCATCCATTTCTTCAAGAACTGGTCCAATCATTTTACAAGGTCCGCACCAAGCAGCCCAAAAGTCTACTAGTACTAACCCTTCTTTAATATCATCTTGGAAAGTTGCATCTGTTGCATGTACAATTGCCATTTGAAATCCTCCTTAAGCTTACTATGCTTGTAGTATAGCATGGATAAATTCTCTTGAGCGAACAATCTGCCTAGTATGCGAAATTTATGAAAAATAAGGTCGAAAAAGGCAATAAGTTGTTATGTTATTTTGCTTAATTTTCATGAAAACGACCTTTATAGACATACGTTAACGTAATAAAAAGATAAATAACTAATGTAATAACTGTTACGATAATCGATGTTGTAAAAATAATGCCAATTAGAATTGCACTTAACGCAATAATAGCGATCCAAGTTGTGTAAGGGAACCATTTCACTGCATAGGAACTTGTTTTTTCCGGCTGTATTTTCCGCGATTTCAGATGCGCAATCGCAATAATTAACCAAATAAATAACACGGTATATCCAAGCGACCCCATTAGGAAATCAAATGTTTTGCTTCCCGCAAATAAAGAAAAGATTACAGCTATATATAAAGCTAAAGTACACATTAATATGGCATATACCGGAACTTTCCTTTTTGATAAATGTGCAAAGATTTTAGGAACACGTCCGTCTACAGCTTGTGTATACAGAACTCGTGATGAACCATAAAGCCCAGAGTTCATTGATGAAATAATTGCTAGTAAAACAACAGCGTTCATGATATGGTCAGCACCAGGAATCCCAATCATTTTAAAGACCATTACAAACGGACTTTCCGGCACCCCGTTTACTTCATTCCAAGGAATCAAGCTAACGATAATAAAGAAAGGAACTAAATAAAAAGTCACAATACGTACTAATGTACTGCGAACAGCTTTTGGCACTACTTTCTCAGGATTTTTCGTTTCAGCTAATGTAATACCAATAATTTCAGTACCACCATAAGAGTAAATAACTACAAGCATTGCCGCAATCAATCCCATTGATCCGTTCGGGAAGAAACCACCATGCTCCGTTAAATTAGAAAAACCAACAGCTGTGTGATTACCAAAAGTAACAAGCAATAAAATTAAACCGGCTATGATGAATACCACAATGACAGTAATTTTAATTAATGCCAGCCAATATTCCGTTTCAGCAAAAACTTTCACAGATAGTAAATTAATAGCTGTAACTAACACCGAAACAGATAATGCAAGTATCCAGATCGGGTAATCTGGCAACCAATATTGAATAAAAATGGCCGCAACTATAGATTCTGCAGCAATATTTAATACCCACATTTTCCAATAGATCCAATCTAGGAAATAAGCTGGATACTTCCCTAAAACGGCTTGCACTAAATCTCTAAATGTTCTGGCTTCGCTATTTCGGACTGCCATTTCTGCTAAACCTTGCATAACAAATAGCAAGATAATCCCGCCAATTAAGTACGCAATAAGTACTGATGGCCCTGCCATATCAATAGCTGCACTACTTCCTTTAAATAACCCTGCACCAATGGCACCACCTAAAGCCATCATCGTAATATGCCGTGATGTCATCGTTCTTTTTAATCTCTGATTGTCATTTTCCATATCCTTACCTCCTAAAATCAAAAAAGGCATATCGTCAGTTCCTTCATTATCAAATGAAAGAAGAGACGATATGCCATAAGCAAACCGCGGTACCACTCTAATTGGTTCTTTAAGAACCCTGCTTAAAAACCTAGTAACGAAGGTTAACCGTTCAACAAATAGAATATTTCGTAAATTCCATCTATCTTACCGCTCCTAGGCAAGTTCAAAGTCTTATTGGACTGCGTTGCACCAACCCGCAGCTCTCTTCACCAAATAATGAGCTTTTACTACTCCTAATCTTTGCGTTTCTTTATAAAAATCACTTATGCCTCGGTATAATTGTGTCTGGAATCGGCTTTATGCTTAGGCCTGCCTGATGTTGGTCAGTTAGTCGTTATCATCAATGATTTTAGGCTAATGCTCTTTTCGATTCTGTGACATCCGCCGGAGGCTTTGGCCAACGGGATGTTGGTTACTCAGTCGTTGTTGTTGCTGTCGCTTTGCTTACGCTTGATAAATTGCCACAGAACGTGGCGTTCTTAGACTGAGTTCCTCTATTTCAGCGGATTTCTTTTGTACCGAAAGCGTAGCGACAGGTACAGATGGTTGATCCACTGAAAAAAGTTAAATTAATATTCATCACTATACGTTCTAAAATTAATTATGTCAACATTTTATTTTGCAATAACTTCAAAAAGTCAAAAAATTTGAACGTAAAAAAGCGGGGAAGACATATCTTCCCCGCGCATTTATTAGGCATTCACTTTTAACGCTTTAAATTCTTCGATTAGCAGAGGCACTACCTCAAATAAATCACCTACGATACCGTAGTCCGCAACTTTGAAAATATTTGCTTCTGGATCTTTATTAATCGCAACGATTACTTTTGAGTTTGACATACCAGCTAAGTGTTGAATTGCTCCTGAAATACCAGCTGCAATGTAAAGGTCTGGTGTTACTACCTTACCCGTTTGACCGATTTGAAGTGAATAGTCACAATATTCAGCATCACACGCACCACGTGAAGCACCAACTGCACCACCAAGTAAATCCGCTAGAGCTTTTAATGGTTCAAAGCCTTCCTCAGATTTTACGCCACGACCACCTGCTATAACTACTTTTGCCTCAGAAAGATCAACACCCTCTGAAGATTTACGTACTACCTCTTTAATGATTGTACGAAGGTTTGTAATATCTACAGTAATAGAAGTGATGTCACCTGATTTACCGGCTACTTTTTCTAATGGTGCAATATTATTTGGACGAACTGAAGCTAAAACCATACCGTCTTTTACTTTAACTTTTTCAAAAGCTTTACCAGAGTAAATTGGACGGATGAATACAACATCATCGCCAGCACCCTCAATTGACGTTACATCGGATACAAGACCTGCTTGTAATTTACTTGCAATTTTTGGTGATAAATCTTTACCGTTTGCAGTATGACCAAATACGATACCAGTTGGCTTTTCTTCCTCAATTACCGCTAATAAAGCTTGACCATAGCCATCAGATGTATATTGTTTTAAATGTGGATGCTCCACTGTTACAACACGATCTGCCCCATATTCAAATAATGGACCTGTTAAGTTTGCTACGGCATCCCCTAAAAGAACACCAACAACCTCACCACCATCTGCGATTTGCTTTGCAGCCGCAATTGCTTCGAAAGAAACATTACGTAAGCTTCCTTCACGAACTTCACCTAATACTAATACTTTTTTTGTCATAGTATATTCCCTCCGTTACCCTTTAAGATTCGATTTGTGTCATCAGATGACTTAAACTACTTTCGCCTCTGTATGAAGTAGGTTTACAAGCTCTTTTACTTGTGCAGAAAGTTCGCCTTCTAGAATACGGCCTGCTGCCTTTTGAGCTGGTAAGAAAATATCAACTGTTTCTACCTTAACCTCTACATCATCTTCATCGATATCTAAATCGTCTAACTCAAGTTCTGCAAGCGGTTTCTTCTTCGCTTTCATAATCCCTGGTAAAGATGGGTAACGTGGCTCATTTAAACCTTGCTGAGCTGTTATTAAAAGTGGTAAAGATGTCTCTATAACTTCTGAGTCACCTTCAATATCGCGTACAATTTTCGCAGATGTTCCGTCAATCTCAAGCTTTGTAATTGTTGTTACACAGTTAATACCTAGTAAATCTGCAACACGAGGTCCAACTTGACCAGAGCCTCCATCAATTGCAACGTTTCCTGTTAAAATTAAATCAGCATCTTTATCTTTTAAGTATTCAGCTAAAATATATGCAGCTGCATTTTGATCTAGTTCATCTAGATCGTCTTCTGTATTAATAAGAACTGCTTCATCTGCTCCCATCGCAAGAGCTGTACGCAATTGCTTCTCTGTATCTTCGCCACCAATTGACACAACTGTTACTTTACCGCCAGCAGCGTCACGTACTTGGATTGCCTCTTCAATGGCATATTCATCGTAAGGATTGATGATGAACTCTGCGCCATCCTCTTGGATTTTACCACCCGACACAACAATTTTTTCTTCTGTATCAAACGTACGTTTAATTAATGCAAAAATATTCATATATCCATACCTCCTGCAACGTTTTTTATTTCTAAGTAAACTTATAAATATTATATATTTTCAGTGTCGATAACGTCGATAACACTCTTTCAAGTCGCTATCGACACTGATGGAATATTATTTACCAGTAAACACAGGCTCGCGTTTTTCAATAAATGCTTGAATTCCCTCTTTTGCATCTTCCGAAACGAATACTGTGCCAAAGGATTTTGCTTCTGCCTCAATACCTTCATAAAATGAAGCATGCTTTGCATATTGCAATGTTTGAATAGCTGCTTTTAAAGCAACAGGGCTCTTCTTCGCAATTTTCTTCGCTACCTTTAGCGTTTCTTCCAATAATGCTTCATCTGTAAATGCACGATTCGCTAAACCCCATTGTACAGCTTCTGTTCCAGAAATCGGCTCACTCGTAAACATCATTTCCGCAGCTTTTGCAACCCCTACATATCGAGGTAGACGTTGTGTACCCCCAAAACCTGGAATAAGACCTAATTGTAATTCAGGTAATCCTAATTTTGCAGATTCTGTCACAAAGCGCAGATGACAACTCATCGCTAATTCAAGGCCCCCACCTAGTGCGGCACCATGAATTGCAGCAATTATAGGTTTAGAGAACGATTCAACTCGTTCAAAAACTTGTTGACCATTGTTCGCTAGCTTTGAAAATTCATCACCAGATCCAACCTCTGTAAATTCTTTAATGTCTGCACCAGCTGAGAAGAAACGACCTTCGCCATGAAGTACAAGGACACGTACAGTGTCATCATTTTCTACTTCATCTAGCACAGCATTTACTTCGGCAATGATTCCGCGAGATAATGCATTGGCTGGTGGGCGTGCAATTGTAATAATCGCTACTCCATCCTCTGCTTTCCAACTTAGAAATTCCATTTCTCCACATCCTTTTAAGCTTTAATGCCGTTCAAGATTAATGCCTGAACTTTTGGAACCTGTTCTATCAAATCATATCGATAATCATTCATAACCCACGACGTAATGGTTTCGTCAATTGTTCCAAATACCATTTGGCGTGCCAAGCGTACATCCATCGTTTGACTGAACTCACCTGATAGCATACCTTCGATTAAAATTTGATCAAGTAATTGTAAATACTCTCTTAACACCGCATTAATCTTTAGTCGTAAATCTTTATTCGATTGTCGTAGTTCCAATTGTGTAACGGTTGCTAGGTATCGATCTGTCGCTAGAACATTAAAATGATTTTCAATCATTCGTGAAAGTTTATCCTTAGACGTACTTCCATTTTCTATTATATCTTGTAATGACTCTACAAAAACAGCCATTTTTTCATTAAAGACAGAAATTAATATATCTTCTTTATTTTTAAAATATAAATAGATTGTTCCGTCGGCCACCCCTGCCTGTTTTGCAATCTTCGATACCTGTGCTTGGTGATACCCATTCTCTGCAATAACGATGACAGCTGCATCAATAATTTGCTTATATTTTGGCTTATCACGTTTCACTTCTATATCACCACCTAAAAAAACTTGCATGCACACGTCTAAATTCATGTTCAATACACGAATGTCATCCTTCAATATCAGCCATCTCAAACTGATATATTGGTAAGGATATGACGTGGTCACCTAAAAAAATATGAAAATATGAATGGTCATTCATTCATATTTTCATATTATAATTTACATCTTTACTTGTCAATACTTTACCACGTATTTATTTTGCTTCTTTATTCACCAATTTTGTTTTTTCTTCGTCAACTAGTGAACGGCGCAAAATTTTCCCAACTGCTGTTTTCGGTAGGTCATCTCTAAACTCATAATAACGTGGAACTTTGAAAGCAGCTAAGTTTTGACGGCAATATTTATTTAATTCGTCTTCCGTAATCGAATATCCTTCTTTTAAAACAATATAAGCTTTTACGGTTTCTCCACGATACGGGTCAGGAATGCCCGCAACTATGCATTCTTGGATTTCCTCACGCTCATATAGTACTTCCTCTACCTCACGAGGGTAAATATTAAAGCCACCTGCGATAATTATGTCTTTTTTACGATCAACTACATAGAAATAGCCTTCCTCGTCCATATAGCCAAGATCGCCTGTTAAAAACCAGCCATCTACGAACGCCGCTGCAGTATCCTCAGGGCGATTCCAATAGCCTTTCATAACCTGAGGTCCCTTAACAGCTATTTCACCAATCTCACCAACTGGAAGCGCCTCAGCATCCCCTGTACGTAAAATTATTGAATCCGTATTTGGCCAAGGTAAACCAATCGAGCCCATGACACGCTTACCCCAAATTGGATTTGAATGTGTAACAGGAGAAGTTTCTGTTAATCCATAGCCTTCTACAAGTTTTCCCCCTGTTACCGCTTCAAATTTCTCCTGCACCTCTACTGGCAATGAAGCGGATCCACTTATACATGCTTTAATGGACGATAAGTCGTACTTTGCAATATCCGGGTGATTTAATAAACCAATATATAAAGTCGGTGCGCCTGGGAACAGTGTTGGTTTTTGCTTATCAATCGTTTTCAACGCTGTTTCTGCATCAAACTTTGGTAATAACACCATCTTATTTTGCGTGAATACGGACAATAAAATAACAGCCGTCATACCATAAACATGGAAGAATGGCAGTATACCCATAATGGTTTCCTCACCATGTACGCATTTATACATCCATGCATCACACATTGTTGTATTTGCAATTAAGTTTTTATGGGTCAACATGACACCCTTAGGGAAGCCAGTCGTTCCACCTGTGTATTGAAGCAATGCTACGTCCTCTTCAAAATCAACGGGAATATCAATCATTTTGAGGGGCGCTGAGCGCATAATTTCTGTAAATAAATGATTTTGACCACTATGTTCAACCTTCACACTAAAACCAAACTGCTTTTTTTGAATATAAGGATAAACCAAATTTTTAGGAAATGGTAAATAATCTTTAATAGCCGTGACAATGACATTTTCAAGTGCAGTTTCTTTAATGATTTTCATAACACGTGGATACAAAATATCCATCAATAAAATAACTTTCGCACCTGAATCAGCCATTTGATATTGAAGCTCACGCTCAGTATAAAGTGGATTTGTTTGAACGACAATCGCCCCAGCATACATTGCCCCGTAGTAAGCGATTACACTTTGCGGTGAGTTCGGCAGCATAATAGCTACTCGATCTCCCTTCTCTATTCCAAGAGCTTGTAAATAGTTTGCGAACCTTAGCGCTGACTCATATAGCTCAGTGTACGTCAAATCCTTTCCCATAAAATGAATCGCAACTTTAGATGGATTCTTTTTATAGGCACGTGTCAAAAACTCTTGCACAGGAATTTCCTCAAACGTTAAAGACGATGGTACTTCTTCAGGATAATTTTTTAGCCATGGTTTTGTTGTCATACGTCCTCTCCCCTTTGCCCCAAACTTGTAAACTCTTATTTTAATTATAATGAAAACGGAATACTCTTTCAAACACAAAATAGAAAATAAATGCATTTTCGATTAATTATTATGCATTTTACAACATTTATATAACTGTATTCCTTATGATTTTAGATCGATAGAGCGTATGAATACTCATTCATTCTATCTTTTTTTATGCACAAGACTGCGTTAATATTTCTATATTTCAAAAATAATTTTTTATGATGGCTTTTTAGGTAGTTGAAGGAATATTAATAGGTGTTAGTAGTTTTTTATGATGGTTTGAAACGGGGATGATGTAACTTTTGGTTTTTTTCGAGGGTATTTTCGTTTTTTATTTCACTTTGACTTTTCTTTCCGTTGCCTCGACTCTTCTTTCCGTCACTTCGGCTCTTCTTTCCGTCACTTTGACTTTCCTTTCCGTTACTCCAGCTATTCTTTACGTCGCCCCAGCTTCTTCCGTACTCCGATTCTTCTTTCCGTCGCTAGCTCCCTTAGCATATAAAAAAACGCATCCTCAAAAAAGGATGCGTTTTTTGCTTAAAGGGTCATCATATAATAGACACCGACTGCCAAAAATGCGATGCAGACAACGATTAGTACTTTTGCTAATTTTTCCATGTCATTACACTCCTATGCAATACTTGCCCCAATCACAAACGATAGACCGAGTGAAATGGTAAAGGAAATGAAACCGACTGAGCGATTATCGTTAGCGATTTCTTGATCAACATTAAAACGGGGTGTCATAAATTCAAATAAGAAATACGCCACAATTAGTAATGTAAAACCAAAAAGGCCCCAGCCAATCATTTCACTTAAAGTGCTGTGGCGCGCAATGGAAAAGCGAAAAATATTACAAATCCCCAGTATTTTCCCACCTGTTGCAAGTGCCACAGCGATATTACCATTTTTAATTTCTTCCCAGTTTTTATATTTCGTAACGACTTCGAATAATGCCATCGAGACGACTAAACATAATACAACAACACTAAAATATCCTGCCGTTTCGATAATTGGATATCGCCAAAAGCTAGAATTCAGCATTTTTCTCCGTCCCCTTTACTGCTTATTTCAATTCCACAACCGTGACACCTAATCCTCCCTCACCCGCTTCACCAAAACGGAAGGATTTTACACGCTTATGCTTTTTCAAATAACTTTGAATTCCCTGACGTAATGCACCTGTACCGACACCATGAATAATTGATACACGCCCATAGTTAGCAAGCAAGGCATCATCAATATATTTTTCCGTACGTATGATAGCATCCTCATACCGTTCACCGCGTAAATCTAATTCTAATTTTACATGACTATTGCGATTTTTTACACCAGCCATACGTTGAACAGGTTCTTTTTCGGGTTTAATGTACTCTAGATCACTATCCGAGATTTTCATTTTCAGAATACCCATTTGCACAACCCATTCGGTATCCGATACTTTTTCGAGCAATGTACCCCGTTGTCCATAGCTTAACACCTTTACCTCGTCTCCGACAACTAAGTTTTGTGCACGAGCCTTTACTTGTGCTGCTTTTTTCAACACTTTATTGTTTTCAAGCGGGGTAGCTTCTTCCAATCGTTTACGTGCTTCGATGAGTTCATGCTCTTTAACAACTTGGTCTGCATTTTTGCGCATTTCTCGCAGCTCTGCAATAATTGATTCTGCTTCTCTTTTTGCTTCATCGACAATTTTACGCGCCTTTTCTTTCGCTTTTTTATCGAGTGCTTCTTTGCGTTCCTCGTAAGCTTGTAGTTTTCCTTGTAGCTCTTTACGAAGTTCTTCAGACTCCATAAGTAATTCATGAGAGCGTTCTGCATCATCTTCAGATTGGCGACGAGTCTCTTCTAGTGAAGCAATCATTGACTCTACCTCATGGCGATCTGTACCTGTAAAGCTTTTCGCACGGTCAATAATCGATTCTGGTAAGCCCAGACGACTTGAAATTTCAAATGCATTAGAGCGGCCTGGTACACCAATAAGTAGACGATATGTTGGACTCAAGGTCTCAATATCAAACTCTACACTTGCATTGGCAACCCCTGGACGGTTATAGCCATATGCTTTTAGCTCAGGATAGTGCGTTGTTGCCATAACGCGGGCGCCACGACCATGTACTTCATCTAAAATGGAGATGGCCAGAGCTGCCCCTTCCTGAGGATCTGTCCCGGCACCTAATTCATCAAATAGAACGAGTGATTCGCAATCAAACTTTTGTAAGATATCTACTATATTAACCATATGAGAGGAGAATGTTGACAGTGATTGTTCAATTGACTGTTCATCTCCAATATCTGCAAAAAGCTGCTTGAAAACAGCAAGCTCTGAACCATCAAGTGCAGGCACTGGTAATCCGGCCTGTGCCATTAATGTACATAGTCCAACTGTTTTTAAAGTGACGGTTTTACCGCCCGTGTTTGGCCCTGTAATCACAATTGCCGTAATGTCTTTCCCAAATTCAATATCGTTAGGAACCGCTGTTTCAATTGGTAAAAGCGGATGACGTGCACGAACAAGTCGAATATAGCCATCGTTATTCATTTTAGGCATTGTACATTTGTTCGCTTGCCCATATTTGCCTTTAGCTAAAATAACGTCAATCTCACCTAGTACTTTTACTAAATTAAATAAATCTGGGGCTACTTCCTCTACCATTGCACTTAAGGCAAGTAAGATGCGTTCAATTTCAGCTTGCTCTTTCATTTTTAATCGATGAATTTCATTATTCGCTTGTACAATCGAATCTGGCTCGATAAATAATGTTTGGCCCGAAGAGGATTGGTCATGCACAATTCCACCATAATGATGACGATACTCTTGCTTAACGGGAATAACAAAGCGATCATTACGAATCGTTACAAGTGTATCTGACAGCATTTTTGAAGCATTGCTCCCACGTATAAGGCTTTCCAGCTTAGAACGTACTTTGGCCTCCTCTGCGCGTAAAGACTGGCGAATTGAACGCAAAGTTTGGCTTGCAGAGTCTAGCACAGAACCGTTGTCATCAATACAGTTATTAATTTCATGTTGCAAGCCTGTCAAAACAGGCATCGCTTCTTTTTTTGCGATGAAATGAGGAATCTCAATCACTTCTTCTGATTGTATATCTTCGATAAAATTGCGAAGAATTCTACTAGCTCGAATTGTACTTGAAACTTCCATTAGTTCCATTGCTGAAAGCATGCCACCGATTTGTGCACGCCTTGCAGCTGGTCGCACATCAAAAATCCCACCCATCGGCACATTGCCTTTAACACGTAAAATGGATAGTCCTTCATCCATTTCTTCTAATAATTGTACAACTTTTTCATAATCTGTCTGTGGTACAAGCTCATCAACCGCTGATTTACCGATTGAAGAAGTACAGTATGTAGCCACTTGCTGACGTACTTTATCATATTCTAGTGTTTTCAATGCGCGTTCTGCGATCACTGAGAACACCTCCTCAATCTATTTATTTCGTCGAATAAACGCTTCAAATTGTTCTCGCGTCCATGTATTCACAATCATATCCTTTTTTAACCATGCTCTGTTTGCATAGCGCACCCCAATATCCATAAAGCGTAAATGAGCAATATCATGGGCATCCGTATTGATTGCTACGGGCACACCAGCTGCCAAAGCCATTTCTAAATGCTCAACACATAAATCAAGACGATATGGATTCGCATTTAACTCTAAAATTTTACCATATTCCTTTGCCCACGAAATTAATTGTTCCATATCAGGATTATAGCCATTACGATCCTCAATAATGCGACCAGTTGGATGAGCAATCATATGAACGTACGGATTTTGCATCGCCGTAAGTAAACGTGCCATAATTTTGTCCTGCGATTGTGTAAAGCTAGAGTGAATAGAGGCAATGACAAAGTCTAATTCTTTTAGCACATCATCTTCAAAATCTAGGGAACCATCCGGCAAAATATCCATTTCTGTCCCTGCATATAAATGAAAATCAGGATGTGCTTCATTAAACGCCTCAATTTCAGCACGTTGCTTTGTTAAACGCTCTGGCGTTAGACCATTCGCTACTTTTAAAAATTGTGAATGGTCAGTAATAACACTATACTGATAGCTACGCGCAATCAATGCTTCGCCCATTTCAGCAATAGAGTATGCACCATCAGACCAAGTCGTATGCATATGCAAATCTGCTTTAATATCTTCTATTTTCACTAGACTTTTAATGTCATTCGTTTTGTCAAATTCCGATGTTCCTGTACGCAAACTCGGTGGGATAAATGGTAAATCAAAATGCGCAAAAAATGCTTCTTCATCCTTAAACGTTAATACGGTGCCATTAGCCTGCTCTACACCATATTCACTAATTTTTTCACCACGGGCTTTAGCAATTTGACGCATGCGTACATTGTGATCTTTCGAGCCTGTGAAATGATGTAAAGCTGTTGCATATTCTACATCTTTTACTAATCGAAAATCTACACTTACAGGCTCATCTAGATCTAAAATAACTGAAATTTTTGTATCACCAGCTGCTATGACTTCTTGTACAGAAAGCTTATTCAGTAACTTTTCACGTACAGTTTCAACTGCTTCAGTTACAACAATAAAATCAATATCTTTACTTGTTTCAGCTGCACGACGGAAGCTTCCTGCAACAGAAAAACGTTCTACTTCTTCCATACTACCTAGAAGAGCTTCAATTTGTAAAACAACTGGCTCCAGCTGCCAAATCGGTAAACGTTCTGATCGATTTGCTAAATTTGCAAGTTCCTTTAAAATTTTTTCTTCAGTCTTAGCCGCAAAGCCTGCTAGCTCACGAACTTTACCTTCCTCACAAGCAGCCTTTAAACTGTCCGCAGAATCAACCCCTAACTCTTGATGAAGCTTAGCAATTTTTTTACCACCTAAGCCTGGAAGTTTTAATAGCGGGAGCAATCCTTTTGGTACAATTTCTTCTAATTCTTTTAATAAGCTTGATTCACCATTCGTCATTAAATCCTCAATAACCGCAGCTGTACCTTTACCTATACCCTTAAGCTTTGTGACATCTTCCATCTCACTTAACGAGCGCTCGTCCCCCTCAAGTGCGGCAGCAGCTTTTCGAAAGGCAGACACTTTGAATGGATTTTCCCCTTGTAATTCCATATACAATGCAATTTTTTCAAATGTGCGAATAATTGTTTTTTTGTTCATTGGGAATTCCTCCTATCGTAAAAACACTTCCCTCAAAACCGAGAGAAGTGCACAGTTTGCTATTGCATATAAATATACCACCAATTTTGGAACATACTTGTAATAATTGGGGTGTGTTCCAAAATGAGACCACTTAACAACGACTTCGACATTAAACTTTGAATAGAAGCAACTGGCAATAAAGCAAGAATGTACAGCAAAATAAACATAATTAAATAGTTTTCAATCATGCCAAACAATGCTCCAAGCCAGCGATTCACTGTACCTAACACAGGTAAATACGCTATAAAATCAAAAATCGATGCCACAATTTGCAATGTAATTTTCACCGCAAAGAAAATAACTGCAAATGCAATGACACGGTAAAAAGTGCGGTCTAAATCCAGGCTATCAATAACTACTCCAAGACTACCTGAATCCGTTACACCTGGATACGGAACCCAAAACACAAATTTTTGTGCTAATGGTTTATAATAGATATACGCAACTATTAGGGCAACTATAAAGCTAACGATATGCATCATCTGAACAATGAAACCACGTTTTGCACCAACGATGAGCCCGGCTAATAGCACCACTAATATGATTAAATCTAACATTCACTTCAACCCTTTAATTTTTTCAATTCTTCTTCTAGTTTTTCCATTTGTTCTTTTAATAGTAAATAATCATGAACGGTATTTACTGCTGTAAGAACGGCGAGCTTTGTGCTATCAAGAGAGGGATTATGTACATTCATTTCGCGCATACGGTCATCAACAATTGAAGCGACAAGTCGCATATGTCCCATGGATTCAGAGCCGACCATTTTATATGTATGACCGTAGATTTCCACAGAAATTTTATTCTTTTCTTGATTTTCCATAGTCGCACCCTCCTTTAAAAATTTTAGTGCTCACGAATTTTTTTATTGTGAGCTGCTTACACAAAAAAGCTATTTATTATCATAACATGAAAGGTATAAAATTGTGAACAACGAGGACAGAAAGGAACGAGTAAATGTCAAATATTGTACTTTCCATATCAACAAATAGACAAAAAGAGGTAATGTCATACTATGCCAACCATTTTATAGAGCGTATAGCTCCAGGTGTAATCTTTGCCGCGAAGCTCCCAGATACAGCAATTACGATGTACAAATCAGGTAAATTAATGTTCCAAGGGGGAGGAGCTGAGCGAGAAGCTGCGCGCTGGGGAAACATAGAAGAACAAAAAAATACACAAAAATCATCGTCGATAGGAGTAAAGGGCGACGTTCTTCCAGAAGGTTTTGCTACGATGTCGGTGCTAGGCTCAGACGAAACTGGTACTGGTGATTATTTCGGTCCAATAACAGTTGCAGCCGTATATGTCCCATCATCAAAAATTGCGCTTATAAACGAACTTGGTGTCAAAGACTCAAAAATGCTAACGGATGATTACATGCGTAAAATAGCCCCTGATTTACGTGCAGCTTGTGTCCATAGTGTACTTGTACTACGCAATGAAAAATATAACGAATTACAATCACGAGGCTACTCTCAAGGTAAAATGAAAGCTATGATGCACAATCGAGCACTTAAAAATGTACTGGCGAAAATGGCGCCCGAAAAACCAGAACATATTTTGATAGATCAGTTTGCGGAACGCGGCGTTTATTACAATTACTTAAAAAATGAACGAGATATTGTTCGGGAGAACGTTCTATTTTCTACGAAGGCCGAGCAACTACATCTTTCCGTAGCAACTGCATCAATATTAGCTCGTGCTGCATTTTTAAAAGAAATGGACCGTCTGAGCGAGATTGCTGGGATAGAGTTGTTGAAGGGAGCTTCAGCGAAAGTAGATGCGTTAGCAGCACGCATTTGGCGGAAACAAGGTGAGGAATTTTTACGTTCCATTACGAAATGGCACTTTGCGAATACTGAGAAAGCTAAAAAGATGAAATAATATTGGTCTATTTGACAAAAAAATTTCGCTATACTCCAGCAGAATTACAAGTTATACACAACTTGTTCTCTATTGTAGTTAGCGAAATTCTTTCTATCAAAAACTTATTATGATCAGATTTTTGTTTAGCCTAATATTTAAACTGTTTAATGGTTTGTTGTAGATTTTCAGACATTTTAGCAAGGGCTTCTGCCGATGCAGCGATTTCTTCCATAGAGGCTAGCTGTTCCTCTGTTGCAGCGGATATATTTTGTGCACTTGCTGTATTGTCATTTGTTCGCTGAAGCACACTTTCAATTCCTAGTGCCACTTGATTGGAGTGTTCAGAAATAACTTTTGCTGTCTCTGAAATTTGTCCTATTTCATAGGTTACGCTTTGCACATTATCACTAATTTCTTTGAATGACTTTCCTGCCATATTTGTTACATCAATTCCCTTTATTACCTCAGCTGAACCAGCAGCCATTGATTCAACCGCTAGTTTTGTATCGGCTTGAATATAATCAATGATATCTTTTATTTGCATAGTTGATTGTGCGGATTGCTCAGCAAGCTTTCGCACCTCATCAGCAACAACTGCAAAACCTTTTCCATGCTCACCTGCACGAGCAGCTTCAATTGCAGCATTTAGAGCTAAAAGATTCGTTTGATCAGCAATTTGCGTAATAGCCTCTACAATACGTCCGATTTCATTTGAACGATCACTTAGTGTTTGTACGGTGTTTTCAAGTGCTTGGACAGTACTTTGAATCATTTTCATTTGGCCTATTGCTGTTTGAATAGTTTCGTCTCCTATCACAACAGCCTCCATTGCTTTATGCGACATTTCATTAACGGTATCGGACTTAACGGCAATTTGTTGAATAGATGAAGACATTTCAAGTACAGCGTTAGTGCTATCATTAATTGTTTCGGCTTGCAAATCAACCGTTTCAGCAAATGTTTGAATGGAATCAACAATTTGCGATGTAGCTCGTTTATTTTCAGATGTACTTGCTGTAAGTTCCTCCGATGATGCAGCTAACTGATTGGATTCCTCACCAATGTTACCAACTACACTACGTAAAGATAGAATCATTTTATTGAATATATCTGCCAATTTACCTATCTCATCATGTCTTTTAATATCAATTAAATTACGTAAATCACCATCTCCAACCTGCTCAGCTACTGTTGACAACTTATTTAATGGCTGAGTGATTGTTCTTATAATGAAAGCACCAATGATTCCAAATACGATTAGTGAAATGACAATAACGGTCATCGTGTTTATTAATATTGGCTTTGTGACAGCTGCTACGTCTGCTAAATCCATAGTACCAATAATTTTCCACCCAGTTAGTTTATTAGTAGTAAAAAACACTCGATGCTTTTTCCCATCTTCTTCAATGGTAAAACTACCTTCTTCTTTTCCTTGTATCTTTTCTATATATGACTTTTTAAGCTCCGATCCTGCCTCTAATTGTGGATCAGCAATAATAAGATTATTGGCATTTACTAATGTAGCATAGCCATTATCACCAATCTCCACTGATTTCACTAGCTCGGAAATTCCGTCTAAATTTAGACCAATAGAAATAACCCCTGAACGATCTTGTAAACCAGCTGATACTGCTAATATTAATTCACCTGTAATCGTTGATTTATATGGATCAACCATAACGCCTTTACCTGGTGATTCAATAGCCTTTAAGTACCATGGTCGCGTAAATGGATCATAATCGGCCGAGGATTTAGCATATGGTTCACGCATAAATTTGTGCCCCTCAATTGCTAAATTGACAACAGAGACATTGCTATGTAAAGCATTATATTTTTCTAATTCCTTTAAAGCATCTGCATCTTGCACATTTTTATTAAAAGAAGCAGCTAAATACTCCGCATCACTTTGAATAGGTGATATCTCATTTGAAATTAGTGTATTTAATAAATCGACATTTTCGCGCGAGCTATTACTTAATTCCTTGTCATATTGATCAGAAGCCTTCAAATATGAAAACGTACCAATGGCAATACTGGGAATTAAAAGTGTCAAAGTAAACGCCCATATTAATCGGGCACGCATGGAAAAGCCTCTTCTTTTTCGATGATTTTTCATAATAACTACCACCCAATAGTAAAATTTTCTATCCAAATTATACTATACACAAATATAAATCAAAAATTTATTTTTTGTTATTTCTAAATATTCCGAAAAACCATTCTCTTCAGTGCTTTATTTTCTCCATGTGAATAAAACAAAAAGCTGCCTCCTTAAGAGACAGCTCACAAAAACATCATCAATAATGCCTCGGCATAATAGCTCCGGAGGCTTAACTTCTTTCAGCGCTTTAGAGGTACATCTGTACTGGTCGCTACGCGTTCGGTACAAAACCTATATGCTGAAAAGAAGTTAAAAATTAGCGTACTTCTGTACCTTCAATTGTTGCAATAGCTTTTAACACTTTGTTATGTGCTGCAACAACCTCTTCATCTGTTAACGTACGTTCTGGATCGAAGTATGTTAGGGAGAATGCAACTGATTTTTTACCAGCCTCCATTTTTTCACCTTCATATACGTCGAATACACGAACGTCTTTCAATAATTTCACGCTTGCTGAGCGAATCGCAGCAATAACCTCTCCAGCTGTTGTTGTACGGTCCATGATAAGTGCGATATCACGGGACATTGCTGGGAAGCGAGGCACTGGTGTATAACCAAGAGGTGCTTCTTTTGCATTAGCATTTAATAATGTTACTAGATTCATTTCCATTACATATGTGTCTTTGACACCCCATGCTTTTTGCTCTGCTGGATGTAATCCACCAATAATACCCACTTGTTCACCGTCTAAAAGAATGCTAGCAGTACGTCCTGGATGTAATCCATCTACTTCAGCTTTTACAAATGAAATACGGTCCTCTAAACCGAGCTTACCGATAACACCTTCTACAATGCCTTTTAAGACGAAGAAATCTACTGCTTTTTTCTCCCCTTGCCAAGCATGGTCAAGCCATGTTCCTGTTACTACTGCCGCCACATGCTCTTCCTCGTATGGTAGCCCCTCTTCTGATTGACCAAGGAATACTGAACCAATTTCATACAATGCCACATTGTCAGCTTTACGCGCAACATTATATGCAGCCGCTTCAATTAAATGTGGGATAAGACTTTGACGTAGTGTTGAACGGTCCTCACTCATCGGCATTAGTAAACGTGTTACTGGCTCGGCTTTCAATGCAAAGCGTTGTGACAATGTATCTGAAGTTAATGAGTAAGTGACAGCTTGGTAAAGGCCTGCCCCCTCCATATAGTTACGAACTACACGACGATTTGCTTGATATGGTGTTAGACGACCTACTTGGTTTGCTCCCTCTGGTAACGTCATCGGGATTTCATCATAGCCATATAAACGAGCAATTTCTTCTACAATATCTTCTTCAATTTTAATATCTTGACGACGTGTTGGTGCATCAACGATTAGTAAACCATTTGCTGCTTCTACGCCAAATTTAAGACGCTCTAAAATTGTCAACATTTCTTCTAATGAAATTTTCATACCTAAACGTTCATTAATAAAATCTGGAGAAACGACAACACGTGCCGGTGATTTATCTAGCTCATCTACGATGCATGTTCCCTCTAACACTTCCCCACCAGCTAGTTCAGCTAGTAGTGCAGCAGCACGTTCTGCAGCTGGTAATACACGGTTAGGGTCAACACCCTTTTCAAAGCGAGCAGAAGCATCTGAACGAAGTCCAAGATGACGTGATGTTTGACGTACAGTTAAACCATCGAAATAAGCAGATTCGATCACAACCGTTGTTGTAGAATCATTTACTTCAGAGTTAGCACCACCCATTACACCTGCGATAGCTACTGGCTCTTTGCCATTTGTAATGACTAAATCTGTTGCTTTTAATGTACGCTCTTGGTCATCTAAAGTAGTAATTTTTTCGCCTTCTGTTGCTTTACGCACTACGATTTCACCTGTTGCAAGACTATCGTAGTCAAAGGCATGAAGCGGTTGACCGTATTCCATTAAAATGTAGTTCGTTACATCGACCACATTATTATGAGGGCGTACGCCTGCTGCCATTAAGCGATTTTGTAGCCACATTGGCGATTCCGCGATTTTTACGTTTTTCACAACTTTTGCTACATACATTGGATTTGCTTGTAAATCTTCTACTCGAAGCTTTAACATGTCTGCTGCTTTTTCAGAAGATGTGCTGTAGGCGATTTCTGGATACTTCACTTCTTCAGATAGAATGGCGCCAACTTCATACGCCACACCTAGCATTGACAGTGCATCTGAGCGGTTTGGTGTTAAACCAAGCTCTAATACTGTGTCACGTAAACCTAAAATAGCAAGGGCATCTGAACCGACCTCTGCACTCTCCGGAAGCACATAAATACCTTCAGAATATGCTTTAGGAACTAGTTTCCCTTCGATTCCTAACTCTTGTAATGAACAAATCATGCCGTTTGATTCATGTCCACGAAGTTTCGCTTTTTTTATTTTAATGCCGCCTGGTAAATGTGCACCAGGACGAGCGACAATAACTTTTTGACCAGCATCAACGTTTGGAGCACCACAAATAATTTGTTGTGGTTCAGCTTCACCAACATCCACTTGGCAAATATTTAATTTATCTGCTTCAGGGTGTTTCTCCTTTGATACGACATAGCCGACAACAACTTTATCCATTGCGTTAGCAAGGTCAATTACTGCATCTACTTCAATTCCAGAGCGCGTAATTTTTTCAGCTAACGCCTCAGGTGTTAAATCCTGTGTATTTACATAATCTTTTAACCAATCTAATGATACTAACATTTGTTATCCCCCTTACGCTTCTGTTCGCTCGAATTGTGATAAGAAACGTGTGTCACTTGTATAGAAATGACGAATATCGTCGACACCATATTTCAACATTGCAATACGTTCAGCACCAATACCGAATGCAAAGCCTGATACTTTCTTCGGATCATAGCCAGCCATTTCAAGTACATTTGGATGCACCATACCAGCTCCTAAAATTTCAATCCAGCCTGTACCTTTACATACGTTACAGCCAGAACCACCACATTTGAAGCAAGAAATATCCATTTCAACAGATGGCTCTGTGAATGGGAAGAAGCTTGGTCGAAGTCGAATTTCGCGGTCCGCACCAAACATTTTTTTCGCTAATGTATCAAGTGTACCTTTAAGGTCACTCATGCGAATATTTTCACCGATCACTAACCCTTCAATTTGCATGAATTGGTGAGAGTGTGTAGCATCATCGTTGTCACGACGGAATACTTTCCCTGGACAAATAATGCGAATTGATTCACCCTTCTTCTCTTCCATCGTGCGAGCTTGCACAGGAGAAGTATGCGTACGTAATAATATTTCCTCGGAAATATAGAACGAATCTTGCATATCACGAGCAGGATGTCCCTTCGGTAAGTTTAATGCCTCGAAGTTGTAATAATCTTTTTCTACTTCCGGCCCTTCAGCAATTTCATAGCCCATACCGATAAATAAATCTTCAATTTCTTCAATAACACGTGTTAATGGATGACGATTGCCAACTTTAATTTCACGGCCAGGTAAAGTGACATCAATCGACTCACTTGCTAATTTTTCAGCAATGGCTGCTTCCTCTAGCACAGTTACCTTTTCCTCTAATACAGCCGTTACCTTTTCACGAACTGTATTGACTAAAGCACCCATTTTTGGGCGTTCCTCAGCGGATAATTTCCCCATACCTTTTAATAAATCAGTGATAGGTCCTTTTTTCCCTAGATATGCTACTCGCACATCATTTAATTCCTTTAAATTTGCTGCCGCTTCAATTTTAGCAAGTGCTTCTTGCTCTAATTGCTTTAATTGCTCTTCCATGTAATAAACCCTCCTTGTTCAAATCCATGCCAATTTTGTTGATGGCATAAAAAAACTCGCCCCTAAAAAAGGGACGAGGACATATTCGCGGTACCACCCTAGTTATTGCAGGAAAATTCCTAACAATCACTTCATTGACATAACGACTAGATTAAAGCCGGCATACCTTTACAGCGTTTCGCTGGTCCCGGTAGCTGCTCGCGGGATGAATTCAAAACTGCATTGGTACGGCACTGGCTCTCAATCTTCGGCCTGCACTCCCTGTCGTCCATTCACAATCTTTACTACTTCCCGGTCAAAGCATTTTCGTTTACATTTTAACAGTGATTATACAATACTATACCAATTCAAATCAAGAGCCATGTGCCTATTGCCATCGATAAAAATGGTTCTATCGGCAATTTTTAGGCCCATCGCCAAAAATTGCTGATGACATTTGTTAAACCATATTCCATATATTAGTTGATTTGAAGTGGAGACTGGGCAGGAACGAAGGCTAAAAGCATCACATCCTGTGATAACGCCTTCGTGACCAACATCGTGTTGGCTCGAGACCCTACAGCGAAGCGGCAGCAACAAATGTTTTTCTGTGCGAAAGCGAAGCGGCAGCAACAAATGTTTTTCTGTGCGAAAGCGAAGCGGCAGCAACAAAGCGCCCAGTCGGAACGGAAATCAACCACACTTTATGGTGATGACCAACAATTTTAACGATCTCACCATATTCTTGCAATTACAGTTGTCATTGCTTTTATTACCTACTTAACAAATCCATATAAAACGATTCCTGTTGCTACTGCTACATTTAGAGACTCCGCTTGTCCCAAAATTGGAATAATAATATTTTGATCTGTCATCGAAAGTAGTTGTGGATGAATACCACTACCTTCATTCCCCATCATGATCGCGAATGCACCAGTATGTTCAACATCGCTATAGACAACTGCATCCTCATCTAAAGCAGTCCCAAATACTGGTACACCATTATTTTGTAGCTGCTCAATCCAATCCTCTAAATCGCCTCGAATGACCGGGATATGGAAATGTGAGCCTTGTGCAGAACGAAGCGTTTTAGGATTATATAAATCCGCACAGCCCTTACCGAGTATGACTGCATCCAAACCAGCTGCATCTGCAGTACGAATCATCGTTCCAATATTTCCTGGATCTTGCACGGCATCAATTAGCAGCACCTTGCGCCACGTGGCCATTACACCTTCGTCTAACAAAGGCTGCTTACAAACTGCAAATACACCTTGTGAAGTCTCCGTTTCAGCAAACTCCTTGACAACAGCAGCCGTTACCTCAACGATGGCTACATTATCAATCGGCCAAAGCATTGGTAATTCTACACCTTCACGTACAATTAGTTGCATCACTTGTTCCGTATTTTTTAATGCTTCTTCCACCAAGTGGAATCCCTCTACTAGGAATTCTCCTGATCTTTCACGCTCTTTACGTGTTGTAGCAAGCTTCTTCCAATATTTCACTAACGCATTTTGCGTAGATTCAATTCTTTTCATCGTACCTCGTACCGCCTTTTTCCTATATATTGTTCATTATTATACAGTAGAAAACGACAATTACATAGTCATGCAAAAAAACAGTTTAATTGTTATTTTTCTATTACAAATGTTTTCTGTAGCGAAAGCGAAGCGGCAGCTATAAATGTTTTCTGTGCGAAAGCAAAGTGACAGCTACAAATGTTTTCTGTGCGAAAGCGAAGCGACAGCTATAAAGCGCCCAACCGTAACGGAAATCAACCACACGCTATGGAAATGAGCAAAATTATTCCCTACTCGACAATAGGGGATTTTTCAGTGATATATGTTATAATTTTCATTATTTTAAGAATGCACAATGGGGATGAAAATAAATGAAAAAAATGTACATGTAGTCGGTGCAATTATAGAAAATGATAAGCACGAAATTTTTTGTGCGTTAAGAAATCCTAATATGGTACTAGCAAATTATTGGGAATTTCCTGGTGGTAAAATTGAAGAGGGCGAATCTCCTGATCAGGCTTTGACTCGTGAAATATTAGAGGAATTTAATTGCTCTATACAAGTCGGTAAAAAGGTTGAGGATACGATTTATGAATATGAAAAATTTATCGTACGCTTAGAAACATTTAAAGCGTCAATTACAGAAGGAGAGCCTGTCCTGTTAGAACATGCTGAAATTAGATGGGTTCCTCGAAATGAGCTGCTAAATCTTAATTTTGCTCCCGCTGATATTCCAGCGATCAATAAAATACTTGCAGAAAAATAAAGTAGAGCGAAAGTGAAACTTTAATCAGTGGGGGTTCTTTCCTCCCCACTGATTATTAGTCTTCACAACAGGCTTTTACAGGCAGTTCTTCTTCCTCAATTAAAGCCATTTTTTATTTGGCGGAATACTTTGAGGAAAATGAAATACATTAAACGGATCGTATTTCCCCTTTACCTCTCTAAGCATTCTAAGATTACGACCATAATAGGCAGTTGGCCAATCTTTTATAAAACGATCCGGGAAATTCACATAATCACCAGCAGTGTAAGGTGACAAAGCCCTTCTTAAATTCTCCACCCACTGAATATTTTTTTCTTCTTCTTTAGCTTTTTTCCATGAAGTATTATACTCCTGAGCAATCAAAGCATTCCTATAATAATAAGCTGTCCGATTTGACCCAATTTGACTGATCGTACCTCTAAGAGATTGCTGCCAAATAGTCGTGTCTCTATTTGGCGTATTCGTTAAAAATTCTTTCATTTTTACAATAGCAGCATGAGGGAATGGCCTTTCAATAAAGGATCCTGACCTTTTACGGAAGGCTGGTTTGTTGCCGCTCGGTAAGTCAAAAAATTCTACCGCTTTAATATACGGTACTTCCTTTATCCATATATTCACTGGTGAACCTGTTTTCCTTAATGGACGGAGTAGTTTCTTTAACTCAGATGCCGTACCTATAAACTCACCTTGAGCAACAATTTCGCCCACTTCCTTAGATTTAAGCTCAATCTGTGAGGTCAAACGTTCATCTGTATATGGCGCCCATTTTTGCCATGTGTCAAAGGCTCGTTCAAAATCTTCCCATCCCCATGTAATGGAGAAAATCGATACGTTAGAAATAGGATGCAGTTTAAATGTAAGAGCTGTAACGATGCCGAAATTCCCACCGCCCCCGCCACAACTTGCCCAAAATAAATCACTATTTTTCTCCTTGTCAGCTTGGATTACTTCAGCCCCTTCATGACCATTTGCAACAACCATTTCAAGTTCAAGTAAATTGTCACATGTTAGCCCATACGGACGTGATAGCATGCCAATTCCGCCACCAAGTGTCAAACCAACAACCCCTACACTACCTTCAGTTCCTGCCGGGATTGTAAAACCATTTTCCCATAATATCCGATACACTTTTCCTAAATTAGCGCCCGCTTCAATTCTTGCTGTCATATCTTGCTGGTTAATAGTTATGTCATTCATATCACTAACATCTATAACAAGACCTTCATTTAATAATGAATAATTTTCATAGTTATGTCTCCCACTTCTGATTCTAAATAATTCATTATTTTCTCTTGCCCATCTTAATGCATTGATAACATCTTTCGTATGTCGACAAAATACAATGATACCGGGAAATTTGGGATCATTTAAGTTATTATTTGTTCTTGCTTGCTCATAGTCCGGATCTTTAGGGGTAACAATTCTTCCTGTGAGCTTTACTTTCTTCAACACACAGCTCCTCTCTCAAATGATGCAATACATATGTTTTATCCTATGCGTATCACTTGGAAAGAATATGAAAATCGGAATTTTTATCGCTTAAAAATGAAAGATAAATGCTCATTCTCTTTATTCATACATATGATGCTATATTGAAACCACTAAGGAGGTGTCCTTATGATTATTCATGTTGTGAGCGCTGGTGAAACACTTTGGCAAATTGCAAACAGCTATTCAGTACCTATCAATTCCATTATCCAATTAAACGCTTTATCTAATCCAGATCAATTAGTAATCGGGCAAGCACTCGTTATCCCTTCCCCTTACACAACCCATATTGTAAAAAAGGGTGACACCTTATGGTCGATCTCCCAACATTACGGGGTGACTATTCAATCGATTATCACAGAAAATCATTTAACAAATCCAGATGTTTTAACACCTGGAACTAGACTAATTATTCCACCCACTACACATATTGTGCTGCCAGGAGAAACTTTATCGCAAATTGCTACACAATTTGGAACGACTGTTCAAGCAATCGTTTCAGAAAATGGAATTTCTAATCCAAATATGATTTATGCTGGTGCGCATTTAATTATTCCGAGAGCAAAGCCTACCATTGAAGTAAATGCTTATACGTATCAAGAGCCTAAAGAAGCCGTACAGTCGATTAACGCAATCGGTCATCTACTAACTTATTTTAGCCCCTTTGCTTATATGGTGAAGGAGGATGGGACATTACAGCCTATAAAGGATAAAGAAATGATCGATGCAGCTATTGCTAAGAACATTACACCTATGTTAACCCTTACGAATTTCTCTTCCACAGAAGCCGGTTCCAACTTATCACATGTTATTTTATCTAGTGCAGATTTACGGGAAAAGGTTATCCACAATACTTTGCAAGTGATGCAGGAAAATGGCTATAAAGTCCTAAACGTTGATTTCGAAAACGTTCTTCCAGCAGATCGAGAGAATTACAACACTTTCCTCCAATTAGCTGTTGATCGTCTTCATCCAAAAGGATTCCTAGTATCAACGGCACTTGCCCCAAAAACGAGCGCAGCGCAGGCAGGAACTTTATATGAGGCACATGATTATGAAGCACACGGAAGAATTGCAGACTTTGTCATTTTGATGACATATGAATGGGGATACCGACTTGGTCCACCACAAGCCATTTCACCCATTAACGAGATGAGAAAAGTTGTGGAATATGCTTTATCCGTTATGCCTGCTAACAAAATATTTTTAGGCTTTCAAATTTATGCTCGCGATTGGCTTCTACCACATGTAAAAGGCCAAGAAGCAGAAACATTCAGCTCTCAAGAAGCCCTTAACAGAGCTATAAAACATGGCGCAACCATTCAATATGATAGAACTGCTCAGTCACCGTATTTCCGTTATGTTGATGAACAAGGTAGAAATCATGAGGTATGGTTTGAAGATGCTAGAAGTGCACAAGCTAAGTTTGACATGACGAAAGAATATAAACTTCGAGGTATTAGCTATTGGGCGTTAGGTTTCCCATTCCCGCAAAACTGGGCGTTATTAAATAATGATTTTTCTATCAAAAAGGTTTCATTATAAATAAAGAACATCGTGATGGTGAGGATGATTTCGGTCCTAAAGGATTTTCATTTTGCCAAAAGGATGTTTATCATGAAGTCGTTCTTGGAGTTTAGCACGTATTACGCTTAGTATGCTCATTTAAGACGATCTATTAACATAAAAAGCACTAAACATATATACAATAAATTCTTACCTTTCCCTAGTTTTTCCCATGATAAAAAGATCAATTCAAAGCCATATTAAGAAATATCAAAAAGAAAGGAGAAACTGAACATGGGAAGAGACAATAAGCAAGGTCAAAGTGCCAATAAAGGGTCATTACCTCAAACGCCGAAAAACCAAAAAATAGCGCCTAACAAAGTTAGTGAAGAGTTTTCTCAAGAGTTTATGAACATGATAAATTCAGTCACTAAAGAAGGCAAAACAAAAAAATAAGGGGGCCTTCAAGTGGAATATACACGTGCACAAGAAATTGTTGCCTCACCAAAAGAATATGAAGTAAGCTATAATGGCGTATCGATTTGGATTGACAAACTTCATGATGATGGTAAAACTGCAACTGTCCATTTACGTCGGTCTTTAGAGGAACGCTCCGAAGTGGACATAGGAGAATTAAAAGAAGAGTACCTCGTACATTAAACTTTATCATCAAATATAAAACTGCTTACTTCCTGTGATGAAGTAAGCAGTTTTCCTATTTATTATGTCAATAAAATTCCTATTACCGTCAAATCGAGTGTTTGATTACCGTTCGGCCGGGCGATTTCTGGGGGCGTCTGATGAGCCACAAGGAGTCGACCAGCCTGATTCCAATCAACCACTTCATCATTTTGACTTCTATCCGTCGCCTTGATGGTTCTATCCACGACTTTGGCTGCTCTATCCATCGCTGTGGCCGCTCTTTCCGTCGCTTCGGCGGTTCTTTCCATCGCTGACTGCTCTTTCCATCGCTTCGGCGGTTCTTTCCGTCGCTTTGACTGCTCTATCCATCATTTTGACGGTTCTATCCACGATTTTGGCTTCTCTATCCATCATTTTAACGGTTCTATCCACGATTTTGGCTTCTCTATCCATCATTTTAACGGTTCTATCCACGATTTTGGCTTCTCTATCCATCATTTTAACGGTTCTATCCACGATTTTGGCTTCTCTATCCATCGCTGTTGCCGCTCTTTCCATCGCTTCGGCGGTTCTTTCCGTCGCTTTGACTGCTCTATCCATCATTTTGACGGTTCTATCCACGATTTTGGCTGCTCTATCCATTATTTTAACGGTTCTATCCACGATTTTGGCTTCTCTATCCATCGCTCTGGCTTTTCCTTCCGTCGCTCGGATTTCTTTCCGTCACTTCGCCTCTGCTTTCCGTCGCTCTGGCTCTTCTTTCCGTCGCTTTGGCGGTTCTATCCATCACTGGCTGCTCTTTCCGTCGCTTCGGTTCTTCTTTTCCATCGCTTTGACGGTTCTATCCACGACTTTGGCTGCTCTATCCATCGCTTCATTCTTCTTTCCTTCACTTTGGTGGTTCTATCCATCACTGGCTGCTCTTTCCGTCGCTTTGGCGGTTCTATCCACGATTTTGGCTGCTTTCCGTCGCTTTGACTGTTCTTTCCGTCGCTCTGGCTTTTCCTTCCGTCGCTCGGATTTCTTTCCGTCACTTCGCCTCTGCTTTCCGTCGCTTTGGCCGTTCTATCCATCGCTTCAACTCTTCTTTCCGTCGCTTTGACTGCTCTTTCCATCGCTTCGGCGGTTCTTTCCATCGCTGACTGCTCTTTCCGTCGCTTTGGCGGTTCTATCCATCACTGGCTGCTCTTTCCGTCACTTCGCCTCTTCTTTCCGTCGCTTCGACTCTTCCTTCCGTCGCTTTGGCGGTTCTATCCATCACTGGCTGCTCTTTCCGTCGCTTCGGTTCTTCTTTTCCATCGCTTTGACGGTTCTATCCACGATTTGGGCTGCTTTCCGTCGCTCTGGCTCTTCTTTCCGTCGCTTTGGCGGTTCTATCCATCACTGGCTGCTCTTTCCGTCGCTTCGGTTCTTCTTTTTCATCGCTTTGACGGTTCTATCCACGATTTTGGCTGCTTTCCGTCGCTCTGGCTCTTCTTTCCGTCGCTTCGACTCTTCCTTCCGTCGCTTTGGCTCTACTTTCCGTCGCTCTGGCTCTTCTTTCCGTCGCTTCGACTCTTCCTTCCGTCGCTCGGATTTCTTTCTGTCACTTCACCTCTACTTTCCGTCGCTTTGACTGTTCTTTCCGTCGCTTTGACTGCTCTATCCGTCATTTCAGCTCTTCTCCCCATCACTTTTGCTGCTCTATCCATCGCTCTATTATTCACCCCTGAAAATTTCAACTTTAAATGACGAAATCCTCTTCATATTTTAACTCTGTTAAAATATCTTTTGCTCGACTGTTTATCTCGTTAAAGTTTTGGGAAATCTGTTCTGCTGAAATCGGCTTACTAAATAAATAACCCTGAATATAATCGCAATCACCGTCAATCAGGAAAGCAAGTTGCTCCACTTCTTCAATTCCTTCAGCAACAACCTTTAATCTTAAATGCTTTGCCATTGATAAAATCATAGAAACGAGCGCTTTATCATTTGAATTATGCTGTATATTTCGAACGAACGCCCGATCAATTTTTAAACAATCGATTGGAAAATCTTTTAAATACGAAAGCGACGAATACCCTGTCCCAAAGTCGTCAACAGCAATTTGTATACCAAGTGCCTTTAACTCATGCAGTAGCTGAGTTATTTGATCGATGTTCATTGTCATACTTTCTGTAATTTCCAATTGTAAATATTGCGGTTCTAAATTTGTACGTTGTAAGATTTCTTGCACCATATGCACTAAATCTTGCTGGAATAACTGTCCAATGGATACATTCACAGCAACCTTCATTGGTGGTAAGCCTTGCTCCTTCCATGTCTTCGCTTGAGTGCACGCCATTTCTAAAATCCATTTTCCTAAGGGAATAATTAGACCCGATTCTTCTGCAATTGGGATAAACAACTCAGGTGAAACAAATCCACGGGTTGGATGACGCCAACGTACTAGCGCTTCCACCGATTCGATTTTACCCGTTTTTAAATTTACTTGAGGCTGAAAATCCAAGTAAAATTCTTCATTAGCCAATGCTTTATGAAGCTCTTGCTCAATCAATATACGATCGGCAATGCCATTTGACATATACGGCTTATAAAAAAGAACTCTTTGAGGTATTTGACCCGCTTCTCTCATCGCTAACTGTGCATGCATTAAAAGCTCTTCACCTGAGCAGTCTTCTTCATTCAGGGCAATACCAATATTAAGATTTCCGTTAAGTGGAAAAAGTTGTACTTGTAATGGTTTTTTCATCGTACTCTTCAGGTTCAAGCAAAATTGTAGCAACTCTTCTCTTGTCTTCACATGATTAATATAAATAATAAACTGTCCCTCACGAAGCTTTGTAGCAAAATAATGAGGGGGTAATATAGCTTGAATTCTTTCAGCTACGAGCTTCATCATTGTATTAGAATAGCTAATACCTATAGATGAACGAATAGCAGCAAGGCGATCAATTTCGATTGCAATGATTGCTTTTTGACGACTATTGTCATGTGATTCCTCTTTTAAGGTTTTCAATAATAAATGTTCATTTGGAAGCTTAGTAATATCATCATGATAAGCTTGAAAATGAAGCTCCTGTTGCGAATGCTCAAGATCTCGCTTTATTTTTAAAAGTTGCGTATATGGTTTTTCAACAGTTGTATAATAAATAGCTTTTAGGAAAAAGAAGAAGCCAAAAAATTGATAAATTAATGCTGGAAAGCCCCAAATTGATTTCAAGTCTTTGATGAACGCAAAGAAAATATCACTAATAATTAAATAAAGCGCTGCGCTAATAAGCCACATAACTCGTTTTGGCAACTTTTTTATATATTTACTCAAAATTACTATCGTTACACCTTGTAAGGCAGCAGACATTAAATGAGCAATAGCGCTTGCTTTCAGCAACAATTGTTCTTCAAGTAAAAAATATTTTGAAGAGAGATACACTAGAAAAAGGCTCAGTAGTACAAATAATAAGGAACTGCCATATGTATAATTACGATCATTCATCGTTAAGCGTTTTTTTGGCTTTAAAATAATAAAAACAAAACCGATTGATAAGCATAAACGCATGATTAAATCCAACCATATTTCAAAATATAGTGTATCAGCCATTGGATATTGAGCGATAACCACACTTACTAATTCAAACAAGGCGATGATAAAAAATAAATTACCTATGTATAATGTTTGACTCGATAATAAATGTGAAAAAACAAGCCAAGATTGAATAGCGATTGCCATTGTAAAAACAATAATTAGTATTTGTATAATCAAATTCAAACAAATATAATGTTCTTCCTTAAAGCCAAATATTTGATTACTTAAACCTAGTAGTGGCAACACTATTAATAGTGGCAATACTATATACCAAATCTCTTTCTTTTCTATCTCTAATTGTTTCAACCAATTCTCCAACAGAAACCCTCCATACCAATAATTAAATTAGATAGGTAATATGATCTACCTGAAAGAAATATAAAATTAAAAATTGTATTTTTCTTTGACTTCTTACAAATCATAGCATTTTTATTAGAATTTGTATGCAAATATAAAAAGTATGCCAATATTCAGTTATGATATTAGCATACCTTTGATGCTTAAAGTACTATTCATTTAATAACTCACGAAGCTTAATCATTATTCTTGTACGTCGTTTTTTAACAGCGTCCACAGATATACCTAGTTCTTTTGCTATTTCAAAGTAACTAAAACCTTCTACATAAAAAAGTAGTAATATTTTTCTTTCATCAAATTTTAAATGAGACATAATGCTTTCTATAAAAACTGGACTGCTTTCATTCATTTCATGATCTCTAATATAATTTATCGTGTCATTATCCATAGGTGTATGAATATTTTCAAAACGCTTTTCCTTTGAAAGCTCTTTTAAAATTTCTCCTTTTACGGTTGTATAAATATAAGCAGAAAACAGCCCTTTTGATTGATCCGCTTTACGCCAAGCATCCCACACGGCTATGGATGCTATATGACGATAATACTCAAAATCCTTATAAATACGGCACCTTAACAAAATCGACGTTATCATTGGTTGGACTAATTCTAATACTTCCTCAAATGATTGTTCAGGTGATAACTTTTGTTTATTATGCTGTGTTGTCATCCTATTATCCTGCCGACTGTGCACAGTCCATTATTCCTAGGTACCTTCATCTTAGTTACTATACAAGGAAGTGTCGAACCGCTCCTTTGTCAATATGATCAGAGAGTTTTTATAAGTCCTTTTTAATATTTATACATAACAAACGTATGAAATTTCAAAAATCATATGTTTTAACTTCTTTCAGCATTCATCTCCTACCTCTATAAGTGGTGAAATGAATGCCGGTTTAAGTTCCTTACTAACATCCGAGAGAGGAACTCAGTCTAAAAGCACAACATACTGTGGCATTTATCTGCGCGAAAGCGGAGCGTCAGCAACAATGGTTTTATCTGTGCGAAAGCGGAGCGTCAGCAACAACAACAACAACTGAGTGATCATCATCATGCATTAGCACTACGCTTTCGCGCAATAAAACATCTGTTGGCCTAAAGCTCTGGCGGATGACACAGCATCGGAAAGGAAATCTTCGGTGCAAGGACAAAGTAGATTCCGGACGTATTGTTTATCTACAAATAGCTACAAATGTTTTCTGTAGCGGCAGCGGAATTATGCCGAGGCATAATTGATTTGTCACACTATACATATTTCTTAAAAGGTTGGACAAAATTACTACTAAGGAGGCGAAATAGATGAATTTTCAAATAAGAGATGCGATTACGACAAATGTACATGGTCAATCAGCGGCCGAATTTAAGGATATTGTCGAAGATGCAATTAGCCGTGGTGAAGAGCATTTACTTCCAGGGCTTGGTGTGTTTTTTGAAAAATGGTGGCAGCAATCTAGTCCCACTGAGCAAGATGCATTTGTTCAAAAACTTGAAAAAGCCTTTGCTCACTAACTTTTTATAGACAGTTCATTCCATTTCCAATAAATGCATGATAAAGTTTAACTTATCAGAAAATTAGGGGGAATTGGAATGACTGTTGCTGTAGAATTAATAGTAAATCAACTAAAAAAGATTTTATCTGAAGAACAGGTGTCAACAAACGAAACGGTGCGACAGCTACATGGAATGGACGAATCTCATCATGCAATGAGCTTACCAGATATCGTTGTCTTTCCTCGATCCACGGCCGATGTCAGTGCCATCTTAAAAATTGCGCATGCGGAACGTGTACCAGTCGTACCTTTTGGTGTTGGCTCAAGCTTGGAAGGTAATGCAATTCCCATTGCAAATGGCATTTCTATCGATTTCTCTGAAATGAATGCTATTTTAGAAATTCGACCAGATGACCTGCTTGTGAAAGTACAACCGGGTGTAACACGTGCTCAATTGAATAAAGAATTAAAAAAACATGGACTTCAATTCACAGTTGACCCTGGTGCTGATGCTACACTTGGTGGAATGGCAGCAACGAATGCTAGCGGGACAACAGCAGTGCGGTATGGTGTTATGCGCGATCAAGTACGAGATTTAGAGGTTGTACTCGCAGACGGTTCAGTCATTCATACCGGTAGCTTAGCAGCAAAATCCTCTTCTGGTTATCATTTGAATGGCCTTTTTATTGGCTCTGAGGGTACGCTAGGTTGCTTTACAGAATTAACTTTACAAGTCTATGGAATACCCGAATTTGTAACGGCGGGACGTGCAGTTTTTACGACAGTTGGCGATGCTGTCAGTGCAGTAACCGCATTGTTGCAAGCGGGCATTTCAATTGGCCGTGTTGAACTGGTCGATGAAGCCTCTATCAAACAAGCAAATATTTATAATGAAACATCCTATGAAGAAAAACCGACACTATTTCTAGAATTTCACGGAAATAAAGAAGGTATGCTTGCCGATATAGATTTTGCTAGTGAAATTTTTGAGGACTTTGGCTGTCTTTCTGTTAAATTCGAACAAGACAATTCAGCACGGAATAAGCTCTGGGAGGCGCGCCATTCATTGGCCTATGCATATATCCATGCATATCCAGGGAAAAAGCTTATGTCGACTGATGTATGTGTGCCAATATCTATGCTTGCTGAATCCGTTTTATATGCTCGTGAACAGCTTGAGGCAGTTGGTCTTGCAGGTGGAATTGTAGGTCATGTTGGAGACGGTAACTTCCATGCCTTGTTAATGTTAGATCCAAACGATGCTGAGGAGCAGACAAAAGCAGACCGCTTCAATGAACATATTGTCCAATTTGCTTTACTGCGTGGTGGCACATGTACCGGTGAACATGGGGTTGGTATTGGAAAAATGAAATATCAATCTACAGAGCACGGAACATCTCTATTAGTGATGAAAAGCATCAAGGCAACACTTGATCCACATAATATTATGAATCCAGGGAAAATTTTCAACATGTAAACTAAATTATTACGTTAAAACATATAGAACCCGTTGATGTACAATATCAACGGGTTCTTTTTTATAAATCATAGCGGAAACTTTTTACAAGCTTATCCCCCTTATTAAACTCTTTAGATTCATCTCTGACAAAACCCAAGGATAAATAAAGATTAATAGCAGCCTGCATAATATCACCCGAGTGTAAGTATAATGCTCGATCCTGACGTTTGCGTGCAAAGGCGAAACTTTCATCCAATAACTTTTTAGCAACACCTAGCCCTCTTCCTTTAGGATGCACGCCAAGTAAGCGCACAATAGTAGACTTTATGTTAAGCGCTGGCAAACCATATGCTTTTTCAGAATCTGTAAATAATTGCAGTCCCCCTAAAATCTCATCACCCCGCTTTGCCACTAAAATTGTCTCTGCATTAGGGTTACCGACAGATGCCCGAATATCACTTAAGTAAGAAGCCCAGTCCTCTGGGTTTTCATATTCTTTTTCATATTGGGCATAACTCTCTACTAAAACCTCTAAATACCTTGCATAGTCTTCCTCTTTCAAATGCTCAATCACTATTTCAGCTACTGTCATCGTTCTTATCCCCTTTCTATATAAACGACTCTATTTAAATGCCACCCTTACTGTAGGCTGTTACTCTTTTTTCTATACGGTGTGCGAGCCATTCAATGATAGCTGAAACACCCCAATAAATTAGCCCTACGGCGATAAATGCCTCCAAAAACTTCAAATTAATAGAAGCAACAATATTTGCAACTCCTGTTAACTCTTTGACTGAAAGGAAAAAAGCTAGTGACGTGGCATGTAAGAAACCGATCAAGACATTTGTGAAGTTAGGAATGGATTTACTAAATGCTTGAGGTAATATATAGCGTCGCATCGCCTGTGAAAAAGTCAAACCGACTGCATATGCTGCCTCTAGCTGTCCCTTAGGTACACTTAAAATACCGGATCGAATTATTTCGGAGGTGTAAGCTCCTGCACTTAGCGTCAAAGCCAAAATAACAAAAAGTAAAATAGGGATAGAGCTTGATTGAAACTCAAGCTTAAAAGTTATTGAAATGACATCAACAACAATTGGTATGCCAAAATAAACAAGCATAATGTGCATAATGATTGGTGTACCTCTAAAAAAAGAAACGTAAAAATTCAACAAAGGTGCGAGAATTTTTGTTTGTTGTATCCGAACAAAAGCAACTATTATGCCAATAAAAATGCCTAATAAGACAGGTGTAACTGCCATGAACAAAGTTAACGGCAATACTTTACTAATTTCTATTAAAGCTTCAAAAATAAAAGCAATATCTATAGTCATAGCATTTCCCCCTAGCTAGATGTAGCTTCCTTTGGCATATATCGATTAAGATATCGTTCATTTAATTTCAAACCCTTTTCTAGTAGCATAACAATGACATAATAAACAATGGACAGCGCCAAATATATCTCTAGCGCCCTTGTTGTTGAAGCAATTAGTGTTTCTCCACGTCCCACCATATCCATGACACCAATTGAAAATGCTAAAGAAGTATCCTTTAAAGAACTAATCATCGTATTTGCCATATTTGGAAAGGCAACACGAATCGCCTGAGGGAGCACTATACGTAGAAAAGCCTGTATACCACTTAATCCAACTGAATAGGCTGCCTCCATTTGTCCACGATCAACCGTTAAAATAGCCGCTCTAAAAATCTCAGCAAACGATGCAGAATTGCTCAACGTATAAGTAATAATTACAAAATACATAGCATCCATTCTTGTTACATCAATATGTACAAGCTTTAATAATGCTGGTATACCATAAAACACTAAAAACAATTGCACTAAAACCGGCGTACCTCGAATAAACGAAATATAAATCGTTATGATATGCTTCAAAACTGGTATGTGTAGCAACTTTGGTATAGCGATTACGATACCAAGTAGCATGCCAAAAAAAGTAGCGAACACTAAAATTTCGAGTGTTACCGGTAAATACTGAAGCAATATTGGAAGTACTTTTGCAATTAGTGTGAAGTCAAAGTCATTAGCCATACTTCCTTCTTCCTTTCCTATATCGTTTAGAAGTCTACTGAATAATCGTCACCTAGCCATTTCTTACTTAACTTACTAATGACGCCTTCTGCCTTTAATTCTCGGATGGCATCATCAAGTCGCTCCTGTAAGACAACCTCGTCTTTATTTAATAAGAAGTACACTTTTGAATTTAATAAAGCATCTCCTACTACCTTCTCCTGTGCCTTATTGCTTTCGTTATAGTACTTTACTGCAAATGGTGTTGTAATGATTGCATCGATTCGACCTGTTGCAAGTTGATTGTGAACATCAACCGAACCTGACGAATAGACAATATTAGCACCTAAATTATGTTCCTTATTGTATTTCTCTATATAGACAGCAGAGTTACTAGTTGGCGAAACACTAACGTTTTTCCCTTTCAAATCATCAATAGAATGAATAGAATCGTTTTTTGTATTGACCGTTACTTTTAATGGAAATACATTATAAGGCTCTTTATTAAAGAGAAATTTCTCTTCTCGCTCACTATTGACTTCCATTTGATGGGCGATAAAGTCAATTTTCTTTGTTTCTAAACTTAGTAATAAATTTGAAAATTCCATCGTTTTAAATTCAAACTCATATTCTGGTAGCTTTTCGTCAATGGCGCGAACAAGCTCTACATCATAGCCGGTTAAATTCCCCTTGTCATCAATGAAACAAATATTTGGAAATTGGGTTCCTGTACCGACAATAATTTTTTGAACGCCTTTTCCACCTTATGCAGTTTTATTCTCACTAGTATCCCCTTCGGACTTTTCAGAACTTGTACAAGCTGTTAAAAGTAGCACTAGCAACAATAGTAAATAAAACGATAATTTTTTCATAGAATCCCTCTCTTCTTATGCATGCGACGGTAAATCAACAGCAAGCGCTGCTTATAAATGCTCCAACCCAATTTCTGTTACTGCTTTAAAGACCCATTTGCTCCAATTTCGACAACCGGAACATAACGGACACCATATTTTGCTTCTAAGATGTCACGGAATGCGTCTTTATGTGTTACATCTACGGTTTTGTAAGAAATACCTTGTTGTTACCAATTATGCCTTGGCATAATTGCGTCCGGAATCGGCTTTGTGCTTAGGCGCACCATGCAGGTCAGTTAGACGTTATCGCATGGATGCGATGATTTTAGGCTAACATCCTCTGTGAAATCCTTTACGATTCCGTGATATCCGCGGAGGCACTTATCTTCTTTTCACTTCATTACAATAACTGCAACCTTGCTTTGACCAAACTATTACATCTATATTTTTCGTCATATTCATTTCCTCCTTAGCTTACCGCTTCCTTTTGCTGTAAATAGACTGGACTCAATAGCTCAAATGATCGCTCCCGTTCAAATTCCTTCAACACAGGCGTATGCAAAATAAACTCATCAATTCGATAGCGCACATGGTAGTCATCTAATATCATTTTTATATCATCTGGAGTCCCACATAAAATATCTGCATCATATTGCTTCACCGTAAATGACTCCCCAGATTCCTGCCCAAATTTCTCTGCAAGTTCTACTGATTGTAATGTTAGACTTTTGCCACTCGCTAAATGCACCTTCGTAATTTTTTGATCACCAATTAACGCTATCGCCTCTTCTTTTGTAGGGGCTGCAAGTGCTGCGATGGAGACAGCAAAATGACCATTTGGATGATGTGTGCGATAAGCTGTAGCTGCTTGTGCTAATACATCATTATCACTATTAATAAATCGCGCGAAGACAAACGCAATGCCTAGTGTACCTGCAAGTGTGGCACTTTGTGGACTTGCCCCAAGTAAAAATAATGCTGGCTTTACCTTTGGGATTGGTGTTGCCTGAACTCCATATAACTCGTGCTCTGCTAGTACTGTTTGCTCAATTAATTGCTGTAAAAATGTTAATCTTTCCTCAAAATCATTTTCGTCATTATTGAGGGTGCCATATTGCAATGCCTTCGTAGAGAGAGGTAAACCACCCGGTGCTTTCCCTATGCCTAAATCAACACGCCCTGGCTCCAACGACGCGAGAACATGGAAATTTTCTGCTACCTTGTAAGGACTGTAGTGCTGTAGCATTACTCCACCCGATCCAATATTGATAGACTTTGTTTTTGCAAGGAGATAAGATACTAATACTTCCGGCGATGACCCTGCTAGTGTATTCGTATTGTGGTGCTCTGACACCCAAAAACGTGAGTAGCCCAATTGCTCTGCTTTTTGTGCTAGAGCCACTGTTTTTTGTAAGGTCTGCTCGTTTGTAGCATTTTCAATAATAGGGCTTTGATCTAATATACCTAATGAATAGCTCATACATTGCCTCCTTAAATACACTTATTCTTATATATTTACTCGGTTTTTAGACAGACTGTTTGACATAACGGCTTTCTTTAAATGGTAAACCTAAGTTACCACGTAATGTGTCAGCTTCATATTCTTCACGATATAGCCCTCTTGCTTGTAAAATCGGCACAACCTTGTCTACAAAATCATCCAGTGCTCCAGGTACAGTAACGCCTATAATAAAGCCATCAGCCGCCTCTTGCTCAAACCATTCCTGCACGAGGTCAGCAACATGCTCTGCTGTACCAAAGAATGCTGTTTTGGGGGTTGCCTCACGTAACGCTACTTGGCGCAATGTTAGCCCTTCTTGTTTGGCATATTTTTTAATATAATCAGTCGTACTTCTAAAGCTGTTTGCTCCAATATCACCAAGCTCTGGAAACAGAGCATCTACATCATATTGTGAAAAATCATGATGATCGAAATATCGACCAAGATAAGCAAGTGCGCGCTCTATCGAAACAAGCTCAACGATTTCCTGATACTTCGCTTCCGCTTCCTCAAGCGTATCGCCAATAATCGGAGAGATTCCTGGGAAAATTTTAACTTCATCTGGATTGCGTCCAAATGCCACAACCTCAGTCTTCAATCTTTGATAAAATTTCTGTGATTCTTTTAACGACGCACCGTGTGTAAAAATTGCCTCCGCATCCTTTGCTGCTAATCGAATACCTGCATCTGAAGAACCTGCTTGGAAAATAACAGGCTGCCCCTGCTTAGAGCGTGCAATATTTAGCGGACCTTGTACTGAAAAATAGTTGCCCTTATGATTTAGTGTGTGCAACTTTTCAGGATCGAAAAATACATCATGTTCTACATCTGCTATGAAAGCATCATCTTCCCATGAATCCCACAAGCCCTTTACCACTTCTAAATATTCCTCAGCAATTTGATAGCGTTCTGCATGGCTAGGATGCTGTTCAATTGATTTATTGTAATTTAAGGCAGTACTTTCTAATGGCGTCGTAACAACATTCCACCCTGCACGGCCCCCACTTATATGATCCAAAGAGGCAAATTGGCGTGCAACTGTAAATGGTTCGCTATAGGAAGTTGATACAGTACCAACTAACCCGATGTTTTTCGTTGCTACTGCTAGCGCCGAAAGAATTGTTATTGGCTCGAAACGATTTAAAAAATGAGGAATAGATTTTTCATTGATGAACAAACCATCTGCAATAAAAGCAACATCAAATTTCCCCTGCTCAGCCTTTTGTGCTTGCTGAATATAAAACGGCAAGCTTACACTTTGATTGCTAGCTACCTTAGGATGACGCCAACCTGAAATATTACCACCCACACCATGAATAATAGCCCCGAATCGAATTTTGTCCTGTCTCACCATATTTGTTCCTCCTCAAATTTTATTTTTACTAAACATAGTGGTTAAGTATGTTTTATAATTAAAAAAATATTCAATTTATGAATACTCATAAATAAAATAGGGTTGAGGAAGATAATACAGTTCATTTATACAGTTTGCAATAGGCTACTTAATAGAAAAAATTTACTGACTTAAAAAAAATTTTATCAAATCAGATTTTCTTGAATGCTTTCAAATTGCTCAGCTGTTTCTACTATTGTTTTCCAAAAGGCTGGTGCCAGCGTCTGTTTATTTTTATACGTTAGAAAAATGTGTTGATTCATATCAAGTAAATGTTTGATATCAATTTCAACAAACTCACCGCTTTCAAGTTCTTTTTTCACACAAAGATATGGTAAAAAGCTTATATACTCCCTTGTACGGATAAATTCTTTCGCCACTTCTAAATGATCCGTTCGCACTTCAATATTTGCTGCTACGCCCTCTACCTCAAACATTTTATGCACATAATTCCAATCAAAGGCCCCACATTCAAAAAACACTATTTTCTGTTGTGCCAATTCCTTTGCTTTTATTAGATTTTGTTGTATAAAGGGATGCTCACGATGCATCACAAGTTTGACTGCATTACTTAGCAATAGCTCATTGCAAATTCCTTCCCTATGCACGTATTGAATTAGACCAAGATGAATTTGATGACTTTGTAATTTTTCTAAAATCACCGCTGTTGAACCTGTGATAATCTGAAAGCGTAAATGTGGAAAGTCTTTCTTCCATTTTGGCATTGCGTAAGCTAAAAAATATTGTGCTGTGACACCATTTGTACCAATGCACACTTCGTCAGACTCCTTCGATTCCTCTAATTGTTTCTTTCCCTGTTCGAAGGTTTGCACAATTTGTGTCGCAAAAGGTACAAAATCCTTGCCTTTATCCGATAATATTACACTTCGCCCATTGCGATGAAATAACTCTACATTTAACTCTCGCTCCAATGATTTAATTCTTGCCGTCACAGTCGGTTGAGATAAAAACAATGCATTAGCAGCCTTATGAATACTTTTATAATGTACTACATATAAAAACGCTTCGATATGGTCAATATTCATCTGAAGCCCTCCTCAAATAACTTATTTATCCTATTATATAGATAATCGTTTTAATTCTCTATAAAAGATTGGAAAACTAGGTATTAGAGTAAATGGGCTAGCAAGAAAAAAGTAACCTAGCGTCTCCCAGGTTACTTTATTATGTAGCGATGTGGTCATCCATCTTGATAACATACATCACGCGTGGCTAACATCCCTCTGTCTGCAACCACTTTATGTTATTCATATTGACATCCCCTGTTGCCAATATGAACTCTGTCTATATAGTACTTTCTCAAATCGAGAAGTATAACTATAAAACATTACGCATACTCAGGCTCAAAGTAATGAAAAGTTCTATGCTAGAATTGACGCAAGTATCGCTTTTTGCGCATGGAGTCTATTTTCCGCTTGCTCAAAAATATAGGAATTTGGGCCATCTATAACAGATGACGCTACTTCTTCTTCGCGATGAGCTGGTAAGCAGTGTAGGAACATATAATTTGGTTTGGCGTATGCGACAAGCTCATCATTAATTTGATAACCGGCAAAGTCTTGTAGACGTTTTGCCGTTTCCTCTTCTTGGCCCATTGACGTCCATACATCCGCGTATACTACGTCCGCGTTTAACACTGCTTCTACAGGATCATTTGTAATGGTAATTAGGCTACCATTTGCTGCTGCGATAGCCTGTGCTTTTGCAATCACCTCTGCATCACATTCATAGCCAACTGGCGTTGCTACTGCCACGTTCATTCCTACGTGAGCAGAAGCGACTACTAATGAGTGCGCCACGTTATTGCCATCTCCAACATATGCTATTTTTAATCCTTTTAGGTGGCCTTTATTTTCAATAATTGTTTCTAAATCAGCTAAAGCTTGGCATGGGTGATAAATATCCGTTAGTCCATTGATAACCGGTATAGATGCATGCTCTGCAAGCTCCTTTACCATTGCATGAGCGTTCGCACGAATCATAATACCATCTAAATAACCTGATAACACATGTGCTGTATCATAAATCGATTCACCACGACCAATCTGTAAATCACGCGCATGCATAAACATACCTTTGCCACCTAATTGGTTCATACCAACTTCAAATGAAATACGAGTACGAGTTGAATGTTTTTCAAAAATCATGCCGAGTGTCTTACCTTCTAGCAGCTTCGGACATTTTCCTTCTTTTGTAATTATTTTCAACTGTGTCGCTAATTCAACTAATTGCTGAACCTCTTCACTTGTATAGTCTAGAAAGGTTAATAGGTCCTTACCTTTTAAACTAGATACTAACTTTAACTGTACTTCCTCGAGTAATTTCATAACCTTCTCTCCTTGTTAAATTGCTGTTGGGCTTAGTATAACAATGCATAAATATAAAATCAACTGAATTTTTATGTTTATTTTAAAAAGTTTGAATTTTATTTTTAGTTGTGTCTAAAATTCGAATCATCGAATATTTATGCATATTCCATCTTTGATCGCATAGTAAGAACATTGCATTATTGTTAATACATATTTATAATTTATATATATTAATTATTTAGGTGGTAAAATACATGGATAAGGATTTGGTGCATCTTGTTAAAGAAATCAATCAAGTTGAATATGAAACCAATTTAATGTTAACTGAAGAATTTTCCTCATTGTTCGATGAAACATTAACGACAAAACAAGCAGTATTTTTAAATCTTCTTCAGACGAAAGGTCCCCTTCAAACTTTTGAATTAGCCAAGTTAATGGGTACATCCCCAAGTGCTGTTAGTCAACTAGTAAATAGGCTGGAGCAAGAAGATTATATAAAAAGAACAATGAGTAAAAAGGATCGTAGAGAGGTTATTATAGAACTAGATGAACGTGGACATCTTTATTTTCAAAAACAGGAGGAAATTGAGCTTGCTATTATAGATAAATATTATACAAAGCTCAATAAAGAGGACTTGCTACAATTAAAAGACATACTTTTGAAATTACGTTTTATTATTTCAGAGGAGCAGGAAAAAAATAAGCGTTCTTAATGGAGGAATTATTGTGGATTTACACGATTTAAAAAAAGACATATTTAAAATTGCTTATCCCTATATAAAAACCCGTCCAAATGTTGCTTTATCTATCGGTATCATTTCTCAAGACCAAGAAGCTACGTTTACTTTTGGTGGCTCGAATTTTATGCTGAAAGAAAAGCCTTATATATATGAAGTTGGGTCGATTTCTAAAGTTTTTACTACATCCATTTTAGGGGAAATGATGCAAGAAGGAAAAATCCATGTAGAAGACTCTATTGGCAAATACTTTTCTGAAATTCCCGATAATCACCCTGTCACACTCAAACGTTTAGCAAATCATACTTCTGGACTACCAGGAATAGGTGTGCTGAAGAACATTTACAATCTTTTTGACGCTCAAACACCTCGTGATCCTTTTTGCCAATATTCACTGGAAGAGACTATTCATTATTTTAAAACACACACAGACGAGCCTAAAGTTAAATTTAGATATTCTAATGTAGGAATGGGGCTTTTAGGATATATTTTAGCCACTACACTTCACACTGATTATGAAACAGCTATTAAACAAAGATTAACAGATCCTTTAAATATGCCAAATACATTTATTTCTATCCCTTCTGATCAAGCAGAGGCAGTATTGCAAGGCTACACGGTTCTTGGACATAAAAAGTCACCGCTCCAAATGAATGACTTTATGGCAGCAGGAGCAATCCGTTCAACTGTCAATGATCTTTTAAAGTTTATGAGAGTACATTTAAGTGATGAAAATTTAGGGTATACATTAACACATCAAGCAACTGAGACCTTTTCGGAACATATGGGTATAGGGCTAGGATGGCTTCTTGAAGACAATATCATTTGGCATAACGGTTCGACGAAAGCTTTCTCTAGTTATCTTGGGTTTGATAAAACACAACAAACAGGCGTCGTTGTTTTATCAAATTATCGCTCGCCTATTTTGGCGACAAACCCTGGGCAGATTGGGAAAGATATTTTAAAACTTTTACAGGTTTAATAGTAGATATTTTATGAATATAAAACGGGGTATCTCTACTTTTTAAGATACCCTCATTTTAAAAGTATTTTTTTATTAAACCAAATCTTAGATGAACCTAGCATACAACTGTGCTCCAAATTCTTTTCATATGGGAAAAAGTGACTTATGCGAATCCACGTCAACCATTAACAACATTAAAAGCTACAACTACTTTTCCAGAAATGATAATCCTACTTCGACAAATAGCGGCTTATCGTGGTGCTAATCTAACCTCTGCACTTTTTTATGAAGGGAAAGTATATGAAGCATTAGCCCTTATAATGAAACTTGTCATTGCTCACAAATTTCTAAAGAAGGTATTCACCAAATTGAGCATACTACAACTAACGTTAAATCATTTAACAAAAGTTTCTTGTATGGATGCTACAAAATTAAAAAAATTATTTAAAGAGGTGTATCATTGTACTATAACCGAATATATTCAAAAACAACGTGTTCATCAAGCTGAGAAATTACTAGCTCATACAGGGCTCCCTATTAACGAAATTGCTCGAACAGTAGGTTATCAAAGTGCAGGTAGATTTTCAGAGCTATTTAAACGCTATGCCGAGTTAACACCAAAGGAATATAGGCAGCAAATATTTAGAGGTTAAACATAAAAGGGGGTAACTGATTATCATAAAACTTGCTCTACTTTCCATTACAGATTCGCATTTCGATAAATACCATTCAAAACTCACAGCGTTCATTTCAAAAGACAAACAGAACAAACTTCAGCGATTCCATTTCAAAGATGACTATAAGCGTGGTTTATTAGCTGACATATTAGCTAGATATTTAATTTCAACAAATTTTAATATTGCCCCGTCAGCTATCGAATTTGACAATAATACATATGGTAAACCATATGTAAAAAATCTACCTTACGCATTTTTTAATATTTCACATTCAGGAAATTATGTTCTTAGTGGTATTAGTAATATGGAAATCGGCGTCGATATTGAAAAGCAAAAAACACTGGATCTCCATCTCGCTCAACATATTTTTGCTCCCGAGGAATATGAAGATTTAATAGCTTTGTCTGACAAAAATCAATTAAATTATTTTTATAAACTTTGGACATTGAAGGAAGCCTATATTAAATATTGTGGTGTAGGCTTGTCTTTGCCACTTCAATCCTTCTTTTTTAAAATTCATGGTGGTGGCATTCATTTAAATGCTACAAACCAGTTGGATTCTCTTCATTTTTTAACCACTAGTATTGAACAGCAGTATTCTATAGCTTGCTGTTCCAATGAGCAAATTGAAGCGAATGCTATCGAACGAATTTCTTTACATACTATTGCATCTTTTTTTCAGCACTTTGATGAATGATTTATTTTTCATATAAAACAACCCTCAAACTTTATTCGTTTGGGGGTTGTTTTACTTATCTTAGTCAAAAAATAATTTTATTCATTAAACCACTGTCTTTATCATAAGTATCACGATGTAAAATGCCTGCGTGTGAGTGGATGTAGCGTGTTGTAATACCGATGGATAGAACATTACAGTAACGTGGATAGAGCCATTTCCAGACGTGCTCATAACGCTTGTTTATAACGGTTAATCTATTTTGCTGTACATTTACCATTCCTTCGCCAATTCATGATTTTATATGTTACAATTTACCATAACAGGAATTCCCAATCATTCGAAGGAAGGCTGATAAGGCATTGAAAAAATTATTATTTTTAGCGTTTGTAACATTTATTTTAGCAGCATGTAACCCATCAACGCTAAGTATTAGTGAAATTGAAAGTGTTCCAGAAAAAGTGCAAAAGGTAATTGATGAAAAAAATAAACTTCAATTAATCAACGAAGTAGATAAGGATGTTTCTTATATCGTTTTTCGGACAAAAGGAACAGTTACAACAGCCCTTGAAACTAAAGATGATACATTAATAATAAAGTTAGATGTTACGAATCAACAAGATAATGAAATAAAACAACATGTTTATAAATTAACGTTCGACGCAAATCTTGATACGATTAATATTCACATCAATGGAAAACCTACACCTATTGATAATGTAACAGGTATATAAGTAGCCATGATCCTCTTTTCTACAATAATATTACCTATCACACATTCATTTGGACTTGTGCGTTGAACTACATACAAGTCCCTTTTGTTATGCTTTCTCAATTGCTCCGATTTCTAACGCAAAAAGCCTCCTAACATTTCTGTTAGAAGGCTATTAGTCCTTAGCGCAGTATTAGTCAAAAATAATTTTATTGACTGCATCACGGTCTAATTTTTTAATCACTTCCACCATTAATTTTACAGCGTTATCATAATCATCACGATGTAAAATACCTGCGTGTGAGTGGATATAGCGTGTTGCAATACCGATAGATAGGGCAGGTATACCATTTGCCGTTACGTGGATAGAACCAGCGTCTGTACCGCCACCAGCCATTGCTTCGAATTGATATGGAATATTGTGCTCATCAGCCACATCTAATACAAATTCACGTAAGCCACGGTGTGACACCATTGATGCATCGTACACAATAATTTGTGGACCGGCGCCCATTTTACTAGTTGATTCTTTTGCAGTTACCCCTGGTGTGTCTCCTGCTACACCTACATCGACAGCAAAGCCGATGTCTGGTTGGATTTTATGCGTAGCAGTTTTCGCACCACGAAGCCCTACTTCCTCTTGAACATTTCCTACAGAATAAAGGATGTTAGGATGCTTTTCATTTTGCAATGCTTTCATAACATCGATGGCAATTGCACAACCAATGCGATTATCCCATGCTTTTGCTAATAAGTATTTTTCATTTTTCATCACATTAAATTCGAAATATGGTGTTACCATATCACCAGGGCATACACCCCATTCAAGTACTTCATCTTTTGAAGCAGCACCAACATCGATAAACATATCTTTAATGTCTACCACTTTGTTACGCACATCAGCTGGTAATATATGCGGTGGCTTTGAACCAATAACCCCAATAATTTCATCGCCTTTACGTGTTGTAATCGTTACACGCTGTGCAAGCATAACTTGGCTCCACCAGCCACCTACTGTTTGGAATTTGATGAACCCTTTGTCATCGATTTGAGTAACCATGAAGCCTACTTCATCTAAGTGACCTGCAACCATGATTTTTGGGCCATTTTCATCCCCAACTTTTTTAGCAATGACGCTACCTAAATTATCTGTTTCAACTAAGTCTGCATATGGTCCAATGTATTTTTTCATGACCTCGCGTGGTGCACGTTCATTACCTGCAATACCATTCGCATCTGTTAAATCTTTAAACATTTGTAATGTTGAATCTAGCTGTGTCATCCTTTTGCCTCCTGACTCTTGTATCTCCTCTATTATACTTCGTTTACCGAAATATTCCTAGCTTAATCGTCAGAAAATTGGTGTATTTCTTACACTTTAATATCCTGAGCGCTGACGATTATAATTTTCTTCGTTTTTCTCAATATATGCCGCAACAACATCCTCAAATGAAAAGCCCAGATTAAATGCAAGCAATCCATAGCATTGCCAGATTGCTAAGTATCTATCCTCTGTTGGTTGACTAATAAAACTTAAAATATAGTCTTGTGTCATTAAAAATGTCTCTGTTAAATCTCTCTTCTCTTCAATCACCGGCCACTTTTCGATCGCTGTATAACCTTTTAATAAGCCAAGTGATAATATAAAATGAATCGAATCCACATATTCCTCTAAAATTACATCACGTTCTGAGGCTCCCTTTGTACTCCAAAACTTAAAGCAGCGTGTCTCATTTGCTAGTTCGGCTAGTTCTACCATTAAGGCTAAACCTTTTTCTTTAAATACATCATGTTCTATATTTTGTGTTTTCTCGATAAAATCATCGAGCTCTTTTTGCATTTTAAACAATTGTTGTAAATTCATTTTTTTCTCCTAAATTTCTTAAAAATATTTATAAAAAGTGAAACTAATTGTCCTTCACAATCGTATAGGAAGGAATAACCTTTCTTCAAGGGGGAAATTAAAAAATGTTGCCGTTACTTATTCGTCTTGCAGTTATTGCGCTTATTATCTATGTATTTTATAAAGCGATTCGTTATATAACCGATCCTAAGCGAAAACTTGATGAAGCCTATGAAAAAGGCCAATATTATTTTTATGATGACGTCAAAAATGTACGAAAAAATTTCTTTATCTCTTATAAGGGTGCTCTTTTTGAAGGTGAAAAATACCTCGGCACTACTGAAGATGCCTTCGAGGTTGTGACTATTTTTGTTGGTGCCCGTGACGCCGCTAAACTGCAAGGTTTTACGAAAAGAGACTTTGAATACCTTCAGCAAGAAATCCTATTGAACTATCCGAGCGCAAAAATAAATTGGAAGCAACCCATTGAAAAGCTTATGCGTAACACATCCTCATCATGAGGATGTTTTTTATTTATCGAAACATTCCCGTGTTTTATCTTCGAGATTTATCCCCATAATTGTACTAGGATAAAAATTTGAATAGCTGCTAGCAGCGGGAAGCCAAATGCAAAGCTGTTATGGCGTGTTTTATGACGGAATAAATACATTCCCAATACGCCCCCTATTGCGCCTCCACCAATTGCTAATGTAAATAATGTGCGTTCTGCAATACGCCATTCATGTTTTTTTGCTTTTGATTTATCCATGCCCATCATCACGAGCAGGACTATAGAAACAATTGCCATATACGCTAATAATGCTTGCCCCATTGAATACTCCTTTTTATTTTCTATTTTCTACTACTCTAACACAAAAAAGACTGACGGATAAATCCATCAGCCTTTTGAAAAATTTTGCACCTATCGCTTCGCTTTCGGTGCAGAAATAATTTTTTAACTTCGTGAAAAATTATTTAGCTACAGCTTTTTTAGCAGCGTCTGCTAATTGAGTGAATGCAGCAGCATCAGTTACAGCTAGGTCAGCTAACATTTTACGGTTAACTTCGATACCAGCAACTTTTAAACCGTGCATTAAACGGCTGTATGAAAGACCATTCATGCGAGCAGCTGCGTTGATACGAGTGATCCATAATTTACGGAAATCACGTTTTTTCTGACGACGGTCACGGTATGCATATTGACCTGACTTCATTACTGCTTGGTTTGCAACTTTGTATAATGTATGTTTTGAACCATAGTAACCTTTAGCTAATTTTAAAACCTTTTTACGACGTTTGCGCGTCACTGTTCCGCCTTTTACGCGTGGCATATGAATTACCTCCTGCTTTTCATTTAAAAATGAATGTTAGTATTTTGTTTGTGTAGTCAAATTATTTCATGTAAACAAGTAATGATTTGATGCGTTTGAAGTCACCAGATGAAACGATGTTTGCTTTACGTAGGTGACGTTTTTGTTTTGTAGATTTGTTTGCGAATAAGTGGCTTCCATAAGCACGGTCATATTTTAATTTACCTGAACCCGTTTTTTTGAAACGTTTCGCAGCTCCACGGTGAGTTTTCATTTTTGGCATGTCGAATTCCTCCTAAACTGTTCGTCTAATATTATTTCTCGTTCTTTGGTTGAAGAACTAAGAACATGCTTCGGCCTTCCATCTTCGGTTTTTGTTCAACCGTCGATACTTCAGCACAAGCTTCAGCAAAACGATCTAACACACGTTGACCAATGTCTTTGTGTGTAATCGCACGACCTTTGAAACGTAGGCTACATTTTACTTTATCGCCCTTTTCAAGGAATTTAATCGCATTACGTAGCTTCGTTTGGAAATCATGCTCATCGATTGTCGGGCTCAGACGAACCTCTTTCATTACGATGACCTTTTGATTTTTACGAATTTCACGGTCTTTCTTTTGCTGTTCAAACTTAAATTTACCATAGTCCATGATACGAGCGACTGGCGGCTTGGCTTGAGGGGCCACAAGGACAAGATCCAAGTTTACACGAGTGGCGATTTCTAGCGCTTCATTACGTGTCTTTACACCAAGCTGGTCACCATTGTGATCGATTAATCGAAGTTCACGTGCGCGAATGCCTTCGTTTACATACATGTCTTTGCTAATAGTAATCCACCTCCAAGTAGTTGTCGCGAATACATGGTTTGGGCAAAGCCTTGCCCGGTTGAACGGTACATCCTCTTGTCATGTCCATAAAAAAAGGACGGACACTTTGAAGATGTCCGCCCGCTATATGTGCATGCGCAAGTCTGCGCAAAACAATTCAACGTGTCATACCTGTTCACAGCTTAAAAGCGTTGTATCAGGTGAGAAGCGGGCAGCCTCTACTTCAACCACAAACTTTGTATTCATTAACCTTAATTATATTAGCATGTACTTTCATAAGCTGTCAAATGTTTTTTAACTTATTTATTAATAAAGTAGCCTAAAAGTTTTCAATCTATACTATTACAATGATTTTCATCATAACGTAAGGTGGTGACTGGGCGCTTTGTAGCTGTCGCTGCAGGGTCTCGGGCCAACAGATGTCTTTTGCGCGAAAGCGTGAGTGCAACGTAGCGGCAGCAGCACGATGTTGATCACGAAGGCATTATCACAGGAAGTGATGCTTTTTAGCCTTCGTTCCTCTATTGCTAATCCCCAAGGAGTCGCCAAGCCTTCACTCCAATCAACTTATACAAATGGCATACGTTTTAACAAATGTCATCTCAATCTTTTACTTGCCAGGCGAATTCTAATCCTTCTTCAATCGGATCGAATTCGCCGGCAACATTATTAAAATTATTTTGTAATTTCTGCTTTAATGTTGGCTAAGAAATCTTGGAAGCTGATTGTTTCTGAATCTTTTGAGCCGTAGCGACGTACGTTTACGCCACCAGCCTCTACTTCTTTATCTCCGATAACAAGCATATACGGGATTTTTTTCATTTGCGCTTCACGGATTTTATAGCCTAATTTTTCTTCACGATCATCCATTTCAACACGTAAGCCCGCTGCAGTTAATTGCTCTTCGATTTGTTTTGCATAATCAAAGTGTGCTTCGTTTGAAACTGGAATGACTTCAACTTGTACTGGTGCTAACCATGTTGGGAATGCCCCTTTATACTCTTCGATTAAGAAGGCAACGAAACGTTCCATTGTTGATACGACACCACGGTGAATAACAACTGGGCGATGTGGTTTACCATCTTCACCAACGTATGTTAGGTCAAAGCGCTCTGGTTGTAAAAAGTCAAGCTGAACAGTCGATAATGTTTCATCTTTACCAATAGCTGTTTTTACTTGTACGTCTAATTTTGGACCATAGAACGCTGCTTCGCCTTCAGCTTCGTAATAATCTAAACCAAGATCATCCATTGCTTCTTTTAACATACCTTGTGCTTTTTCCCACATTTGATCATCATCGTAATATTTTTCAGTGTCTGCAGGGTCACGATAAGATAAACGGAATTTGTAATCATTTAAATTAAAATCTTTATACACATCAAGAATCAAATTCACAACACGCTTAAATTCATCTTTAATTTGGTCAGGACGTACAAAAATATGAGCATCATTTAAAGTCATACCGCGTACGCGTTGTAAACCAGATAATCCACCTGAACTTTCATATCGATGTTGTGTTCCTAACTCAGCAATACGAATAGGAAGCTGACGATAAGAATGCATTGATGATTTATAAACCATCATATGGTGTGGACAGTTCATTGGTCGCAATACTAATGTTTCGTTGTCCATTTCCATTGGTGGGAACATGTCATCTTGGTAATGTCCCCAGTGGCCTGATGTTTCATATAATTTTTTCGAACCTAAAACTGGTGTATAAACATGTTTGTAGCCAAGACGAACTTCTTTATCTACAATATAACGCTCAATAATGCGACGGATTGTTGCACCATTTGGTAACCATAGTGGTAAACCTTGACCAACTGTTTGAGATAAAGTGAACAATTCTAATTCCTTACCAATTTTACGATGATCACGTTCTTTTGCTTCTTCAAGCATTTGAAGATGATGTTTTAAATCTTCTTTTTTAAAGAAAGCTGTTCCATAAACACGTTGTAGCATTTTGTTATCTGAGTTACCTCTCCAGTAAGCACCTGCTAATGAAAGAAGTTTGAACTCACGAAGCTTACCTGTTGATGGTGCGTGGATACCTCGGCAAAGGTCGAAGAATTCACCTTGATGGTAAATAGAAACTTGCTCATCTGCTGGAATCGCTTCAAGTAATTCTAATTTGTATTCATCGCCAATTTTTTCATAGATTGCTTGCGCTTCTGCACGACTAACATTTTTGCGCTCGATTTCTAAGTTTTCAGCGATAATTTTTTTCATTTCTTTTTCGATTGCAGGTAGGTCTTCAGCAGTGATTGGAGTTGGTGCATCAACATCGTAGTAGAAGCCACCTTCAATCACTGGACCAATACCAAGTTTAACATCAGGGAATAAACGTTTAATCGCTTGTGCAGTTAAGTGCGCAGTAGAATGACGTAAGATTTCTAGTGCTTCCTCATCATCCTGTGTAATAATCGAGATTGTAGCATCCTCTTCAATCGGTGTTTTTAAATCGACTAAGGCACCATTTACTTTACCCGCATATGCTTTTTTACGAAGTCCTGGGCTAATTGATAATGCTACGTCATCAGTAGATGTACCTTTTGCAAATTCCTTTACAGCGCCATCTGGGAAAGTTAATTTAATCATATCTGACATATTTTTACACTCCTTATAGTTTTGTTGTGATGCATGATTGAAGTCAAAGAATCCCCGGATTTGATCCTCATTCAATAGTTGCGGCATTCGTTCACCACTATTTTCCATTGAACGAAAATAAAAAAGCTCCGTCCCTACGAAAGGGACGAAGCGTATGCTCGTGGTTCCACCCTTCTTCCTTCCGACTTTTTATAGTCAGACGAAGCTCAAGGCTAGCTAACGGGCTAGGGACCGGCGAAAGATTATCCCTTTCGCTGCTCAGCAGGTAGTAAATAGTGTGCTCGAACTAGGAAGCTTACAGCCAATGACTTCCCTCTCTAAAAGCCTTACACAAAATTCATGTCCTCATCAATGCATTTAATCCATTATGCCTCGGCATAATCCGGAGGCTTTAACTTTTTCAGTAGGTAGGACACCTGTTGAAAGAAGTTAATTATTATATGTGACAGTATACGCTCGATTGTTATAAAATGCAACTGCCAATCTTACAGACGTCTATTTTGCCCGCCCATTTTTATCGGCTCTGTCAAAGCTTTAATACGTTCCATAACACGTCCAGCCTTCACAACTTCTATGTCACCTTTTTGTGACTGTGCTAAATGGTGCTCCAATTCATCGTAATTAAAATTAGACGTAATGAATGTTGGCAATTGCTCTGCCATGCGGTAATGGAAAATAGTCCCCAAAATTTCATCTCGCGTCCAAGCAGTCATTGTTTCGGCTCCTAAATCATCGAGCATTAGCACGGGTGCCTTTTTCACATAATCTATTTTTTCATTCAACGTGTTGTCGCCAATTGCATTTTTCATTTCTCGTAAAAATTCAGGCACAAAAACTACAACTGACTTCACTTTAGCCTTTGCAAGTTCATTAGCTAATGCGCCTAGCACAAAAGATTTCCCCACTCCAAATTGACCGTATAAATAAAAGCCTTTAGCAGGTAAATTCCCTGTATCTAGTACATTTTGAACAAAATCAGTCGCACGGTTTGCAATGTCAACACGTGTATGATCATCAATAAATAAATCACTTATAGTAGCTTGTAGCACATCCTTTGGCATATGCATACTTGCAATCATATTAGCAACATCTCGACGCTCATCTTCACGTATCTTTTGCTCGCATCGTACATAATCAATTTCAACAGTACTCCTTACTACACGTAAGGTAGGTAAAAAACCTTTTAAGTAATTTGTACAATTTTCTGTACTGTCACAGCCACAGCAAACTGTAGATTGACTAATAAATTCATGGAGCTTCGGTAAATTACGTTCAACCGCATCATAGCTTAACTCATCCTTATGCTCAGCTAAAAACTGTTGCACACGGGGGTTTTCTAATATTTCTTTACGCATCGCTTCATATCGTTCTTGAAATGATGGTACCTTAATTGCTCTTTTTAATGGTCCATTAATCGGTTCGATTGTCATTCACCTACCTTATTTTGAATATTACCTAATTTTTCTAGTATCTTTTGTCTTTCCTTTTCAAAATCAGTAGTGCCAGCATTTGTTGTATCTTTCTCTGATTTTTCATTACGCTTATAAAACCAATCTGGTACTTTTTCCTCTCGGCGATTTTTTGTGTAAGAGTTCTTTTTTGCCGAAGACTGGGGTTTATTTTTCCACGTAGTGTACTTATCATGCTCTTGGCGTGCTAATTCCATTGCTTCTTTTGCAGTTTGAATATTTTTACGTACCCAATGATCCGCAATCGTTTCCACATATTTTTTAGGTAGCTTCATATCAGTTGTTAGCATGACATATTCCAAAAGTGCATTAACAACACCTACCGGCATTCCATGCTGGACAATTAAACTCTCAGCAAGTTGCACGGAGGTCTGTAAAGGTTCTTTGCCGTTGTTAATATCTCGCAGTACTTGTACCGGAGGAGTCGTTTCTAAATATTGCTGAAGCTCCTGATCCTTTGTTTTTTGGCTCGATTCTTCTATAGATGACGGCTGCTTACTCACTCGAGCAAGCTTTGGTGGTTCTTTTGATACCGTTAGCTTATAAAAATCCGCAGCGGCCTTACGCAAACGTTCCAATGAAATCCCTAAGTCATCATCTAGTGCAAGAATCACTACTTTTTGCATATCAAGTGCCGTTAAATGATATAAAAAGGCTAATTTTGCTATTGATTCACGTACCTCAAATGTTAGAAGGCTTGCCGGCACTAGTTGCTCCGATAAGCCCCCTTGCAGTAGTTCAAAATCAAACTGATCAAAATAAAACGGATATATCTTTTGCGGTTTATCCTTATGACTAGTATCAGCTTGTAAATCATCTGGAATTTTTGTACTTACAGGCTTAAAAACATCGATAAATGCACGCGATACATCTTTAAACTCTTCATCTCTTGTAGATGGCATAAAACGCTGACGTAACTTCCGATAAGCTTGCTCCCCAATTTTACTAAATAAAAACATCGAGAGCAGTGGGTCTTTCATAAAGCTATCTGCATCAAGTGGACGTATTAGCTCATATAAAAAGCTTCGCTGGCCAGCATCTTCTTTTTTCCATGTGCGTAACAGACCAATTGCTTCAAGCGCAATACGCGCCTCAAATACTTTACCAATAGGAAGCCCTAGTACATTCATTAGATAATAATGTGTCATTTGCTGCTTAGACATTTGTTCAGCTTCTGCCCATAGTGTTAAATAAAGGCTGATTGGCTCCGCTCCAATTAAAGGCTGATAAAAAAGCGTTATTAATTGACGTTCCTGCGTAGAAAGTGCATGAGGTAGACGAATGTCAAAAGAATCAGCAGGCTGCAATTCCTTATACAAATGATTCAACGTCATTCACCCTCTCTGTTTACCTTATAATTTCTGTTCTGTCTGACGTTGGATAATTTCTTTAATTTCTTCAATAAAGACATTAATATCCTTAAATTGACGATAAACCGATGCAAAGCGCACATAAGCAACCTCATCGATTTTCGCTAAGCGATCCATTACCATTTCTCCTACATCCTCAGATCGGACTTCGGAATTCCCAATGCGGCGAAGATCTTTTTCAATAGACATTACTAGTCCCTCAAGTACTTCAAGGGAAACAGGACGTTTTTCGCAAGCACGAATAAGTCCACGAAGTACCTTTTCACGGCTAAATTCTTCTCGCGAACCTTCTTTTTTCACGACGACTAAAGGTGTCTCTTCAATTTTTTCAAACGTTGTAAAACGAAAGCCACATGACTCACATTCACGACGTCTACGAATTTCTTTATTATCATCAACTGGCCTCGAATCCACAACACGCGTTCCGTTAAATTGGCAAGATGGACATCTCATATAATTACTCTCCTGATTTCACAACAATTTAATATTTCTATTATAACAAATTTCCTATGTGTAAGAAAAGTGCATTAACGCTAGTGTGCTCATGATAAACCTTGACAGGCTAAAGTACAAGCATAGATGCCACATTTAAACCAACTGTCTAAATAAAAAACACATTGAAATCACTTGGATTTCAATGTGCTCAGTTTAACTTCTTTTAGTGGATGTCACTAAAATTATGCATTAACTGTTTCTAAAGCTTTTGCCACTTTTTTCACAAGATCTACAACACGTGCAGAATAACCCCACTCATTGTCGTACCAAGCAAGTACTTTCACTTTGCGGTTACCCATTACCATTGTAGAAAGTCCATCTACTGTAGAGGAGTAAGTTGTTGTATTGTAATCAGAAGATACTAGAGGCTCAACTGAGAAGTTTAAGATACCTTTCATCGGACCTTCAGTAGCAGCCTTCACAAATGCAGCATTGATAGAATCTACTGTTACGTCTGTATTTAAATCAACTACTAGGTCAACTAATGATACATTTGGTGTTGGAACACGAAGTGCCATACCATGAATTTTGCCTTCTAATTCTGGCAACACTAATTTTAATGCTTTTGCAGCACCTGTAGATGTTGGAATAATTGATTGTGCGCAACCACGTGCACGACGTAAATCTTTATGTGGATTATCTAAATTCTTTTGGTCATTTGTATAAGCGTGAACCGTTGTCATTAATCCGCTTTCAATTCCAAATGTGTCATTTAATATTTTGGCAACTGGTGCTAAGCAGTTTGTTGTACAAGAAGCATTAGAAATAACATCATGTTTGGCAATATCAAGCTTCTCATCATTTACACCTAAAACAATTGTTACGTCCTCGTTTTTACCAGGTGCTGTTAAGATAACTTTCTTTGCTCCTGCTTCTAAGTGCATTGCTGCTTTTTCACGATCATTAAATTTACCAGTTGCTTCAATAACGATATCTACCCCCATTGTTGCCCATGGTAATTTTAATGGGTCACGTTCGCTAATAATTTGCACACGTTTACCGTTTACAACTAAAGCATCGCCTGCTGGCTCAACTGAACCCTCGAATGTTCCATGATTTGTGTCATACTTAATCAAATGTGCTAACGTTTCAGCTGGGTAGCTAGCGTTAATTGCAACGATATTTAAATCTTCTTGCATGATCGCTTGGCGGAAAACCATACGTCCGATACGTCCGAAACCATTAATAGCAACTGATACTGTCATTTATAAAATCCTCCTGTGAGTGCATACTCATATTAATTATATACTTTATGGTGATTAGTATAACACAATTTTAAAAAAGATGAACATTATATACTCATAATATTAAAGTTCTTATTTTCTGAAAAATAAAATCGCCTAAATTAGTCCTTATTATGGTATAAACTCACAAAAAAATGCATAGCAAAGTGTTTTTGCTACGCATTCAAGTTGTTAACTACTGCGTCAATGAAATTAAGGTGTCACATTAAATAAAGTATGGCTCTTCGGCAAAACAAGGGGTTGATTTGTTCCGGCTGGGCACTTTGTTGCTGCCGCTTCGCTTTCGCACAGAAAACTATCCGCTGCGCTGCGGGATCCCGGCAGGAAAGCGAGTAGCCTGGAACGGAAATCACCCTTTACTGAGCCACACCATTAAGAAATTCCCTTACAACACAATAGTTTTTCAAAAATATGAAATGCGTAGCAATATGTCATTGCTACGCATCGAATAATTTTACAGATTTTTAGTTAAAATTACATCCCAATAAGTCAGGATTTTTTTTAATTGCTGCTCGGTTTGTTCTAGATTTTCATTATTATAAATAACCGCATGCGCACCTTTCTCTTTAACTGACAAAGGTAACTGAGAACGTATTCGAGCTAGTGCATCCTCCTTCGATAAGTTGTTACGTTCCATTAATCTACGGAGCTGCACCTCTTCACTAACCGATACTACAATAATACGCTCGACAAAATGCTGTAGCTTACTTTCAAATAAAAGCGGAATATCCATCACAACATGCTTTTCTCCAGCCTCTAAATAAGCATCACGCTGACGTAACATTTCCTGACGAATAGCAGGATGCATAATATCATTTAACACTTTACGTTTAGCAGGCTCGTGAAAAATAATATCGCCAAGCTTCGTACGATTTAAACTACCGTCTTCAAGCAATATATGTTGTCCAAAATTTTCAGCTATTAACTTTAACGTTTCCGTTCCTGGTTCTACAACATCACGTGCAACAATATCTGCATCGACAATAGGTAAACCAAGTGCTGTCATCATTTTTGCTACTGTACTTTTTCCGCTTGCAATACTTCCCGTTAGTCCGATAATCATAGTTAAATCCCCTTTAATGTTGACAATTTGGGCAAAAGACTGATGTGCGCCCACCTATCGTCATTTGGCTCGTTGCAGTACCACACGTTGGACACATCTTCTTTCCATACATTTGCAGTCGTTTCTGCATAGTTCCAGCCTCACCATTAATATTACGATAATCTGAAATTGTTGAACCCCCCGCTTCAATGCTTTGGCGTAAAATGGCGACAATTGCTTCGAATAATGCACACTTACTCTTTTCACTGATGCGGTTCATGGTGCGAGCCGGATGAATTTTTTGAGCAAATAATGCTTCGGTAGCATAAATATTGCCACAGCCCGAAATAACCTGCCCATCCATAATGACATCCTTAACGGCCTTTTTCTCATATTTCGGTAACTTTGATTTCGCAATAAAATAATCACAGGCTATTTCATCGAACGGCTCTGGCGCCATTTTTGTTAATGGTGCATGATCTTCAATTTTTGTTAAAAACCGTAGTTCACCAAAGCGGCGTATATCCGAGTAAATTAAATAGCCACCATCTGCCATTTGAAATGTAGCATGAATATGCTTTTTAAATTTCGCCTCATGGATTTCCTCAGGCGAATTCACGACAAACCATGCACCGGTCATCCCTAAATGACTAACAAGCACATATGGGTCATCTGCTTTCAGCAAATGAAAAAAGATGTATTTCGCACGTCGTTCGACTTTTGTAATCATCATTTGAGACAATGATATTTCAAATGCATCGGGCTCAGCTTGCTTCACGATACACTGTTTTCCCTCCCCAAAGGAAAAACGAATAATTTCAGATAGTTGAACCTGTTGAATTGTACGCCCTTCAATTTTAGGTTTTAATGCCTGGACGACACCTTCAACCTCTGGTAATTCAGGCATTTTGACCCCTCCTTATTTTGCTTCGTACCAAGTCGCACCGTAATTAAAATCTACTTTTAATGGTACTGAAAGTGCGATTGCGTTCTCCATAACCTCTGGTACTATTTTTTCAAGTAATGCAATCTCCTCTTTAGGTGCTTCAAAAATTAATTCATCATGCACTTGTAATAAAAGTTTGGCCTGCATATTTTCTTTTTTCAAGCGAGCATCCATATCAATCATTGCTTTTTTAATAATATCAGCTGCACTTCCCTGAATTGGTGTATTCATCGCAGTACGCTCTGCAAAGCTTCGTATATTGAAATTTGAGCTCGTAATATCCGGTAAATATCGACGTCTATTTAAAATGGTTGTCACATAACCATTAAACTTCGCATCTTGGACGATATCATCCATATATTGTTTTACACCCGGGAAACTCGCAAAATATTTCTCGATAAATGTAGCAGCTTCCTTACGGGTAATATCTAAGTTTTGCGATAAGCCGTAATCACTAATACCATAAACAATACCAAAGTTTACTGCTTTTGCAGCACGGCGCATATTACTGTCGACCTCATCTTCTGAAACATGGAAGACATCCATAGCAGTACGTGTATGAACATCCATACCTTCACGGAAAGCGTCAACTAAGTTTTCATCCTTTGACATATGGGCCAATACACGCAATTCGATTTGCGAATAATCGGCAGAAAATAATATCCAATCTTCGTTCGATGGCACAAATGCTTGACGAATTTTTCGCCCTTCTTCTAAACGAATCGGGATGTTTTGCAAATTCGGATCCGTTGAGCTTAAACGCCCTGTAGCTGTTAATGCTTGTTGGAATCGAGTATGCACCTTGCCATCCTCTTCATGGATTTCCTTTAGCAGGCCTTCGATATAAGTTGACTGTAATTTCCCAAGCTGACGATATAAAAGAATATGCTCAATAATGGCATGCTCCGGTTTTAATTTTTCCAAAACATCCGCTGCAGTGGAATAGCCTGTCTTTGTCTTTTTAATAACAGGAAGACCAAGTTTATCAAAGAGGATGACACCTAATTGCTTTGGTGAATTAATATTGAAGGCTTCTCCTGCCTCCGTATAAATCTCCTGTTCAATTACAATTAGTTTGTCATTTAGTTCCTGCCCCATTTTCTCTAATGTGGCACGATTGACCGTGATTCCTTCACTTTCCATTGCACCTAAAATAGAAGCAAGCGGTAGCTCTAAATTTTTATAGAGTTCAAACTGTTCGTTTTCCTTTAGCAATTCTTCAAGCTTAGGCTGTAAAGACCATACAGCAAAGGCTTTGCGACTGGCATGCTCAGCAAGTGCATCAATGGCAGGTATAGCTCGTTTCGCCCCTTTACCATAAACAGTCTCATTTGCCTGCACATTACGATAGCCTAGTTCTTTCGCAAGTGTTGCTACATCATCTCCACTTAGCGCAGGATTATTAATATAAGAAGCAAGTAATAAGTCAAATTCAACACCAGCTAAACGAATTCCCGCACGACTTAACGCAGCTTGAGATGCTTTTGAATCAGACATATACTTTATTTTAGTAGCATCTTCTAACCAAAGACGAAGGACATCTGATTTAGCCGCAATATCAAACGGCACATATATTGTTTTCGCTCCATCTGTTAGTGCAATCCCTAGTTGCTGGCATGTATGATAATGCTCGTTCTCTAGCTCCAAATGCACTGCCATTACATCTTTTAAATGCTCTTGTTTTACTTCTTGCACAATTTCATAGTCAAAAGGAGCTTGTTCCTCTTCTTGTACAGTAAAATCACTTTTCTCTAGCAATGATTTAAAGCCGAGCTCTTGCCACACGCTAATTAATTCCTCTTCATTCGGACCATTATAGATAAGATCCGCGAGCGTTATTTCAATCGGTGCCTCAGTATAGATGGTAGCGAGCTTTTTACTCATTAGTGCCTGTTCTTCATTAGCAACTAATTTTTCTTTCATTTTAGAAGCCTTTACCGTATCCATTGCCGCATAAAGCGACTCTACTGAACCATGCTCTTTTAGCAATTTAACTGCTGTTTTTTCACCGACACCTGGTACACCAGGGATATTATCTGAAGAATCCCCCATTAAACCTTTCATATCAATAATTTGCTCGGGCGTTAAGCCGTATTTTTCTGCAATAAAGGCTGGTGTATTTTTTTCAATTTCAGTAATGCCTTTTTTAGTAATATATACTGTTACTTGCTCAGTCGCGAGCTGTGTTAAGTCACGATCTCCTGATACGACAATGACGTCCATATTTTGTGATGAAGCTTCTTTGGCGAGTGTCCCTATAATATCGTCCGCTTCGTACATTTCAAGCTCATATCGCTTAATACCATAAGCATCAATAAGCTTCCGTATATAAGGAAACTGCTCAGATAATTCTGGTGGAGTCTTTTGTCGCCCCCCTTTATATTCCGTAAATGTCTCATGACGGAAGGTTGTCTTACCCGCATCAAAGGCAACCAAAATTTTCGTTGGTTGCTCTTCCTCTAATATTCTTTGTAGCATTGTTGTAAAGCCGTATACTGCATTCGTATGAATCCCACTATCATTCGTCAATAATGGCAACGCAAAAAACGCGCGATATGCTAAACTATTGCCGTCCAATAATAGCAATTTTTCCTTTGTCATGATTTTATCCTCCTGCGTTGTCGTCTTCTTAATTGTAAAACGAAAACGTATGTTTGAAAATGCCTCTGCCTTTTACTTTATCGAGAAAACGGGTATTTTACCAATCATAACGTTGAAAATCGCCAAATTTTCTACAGCATTAGCTTAGGATTGACTGCACAAAAAAAAGCCAATCACTCATTGTAATTGACCTCATCCATGTTATTCACTAGCTTTATTCGTTTTTTCTTTACGATAAAAAATCTCTTCATATATGACTGTCAACATAAAGGCGTTCATAAAGGCAAATACTAAAAATAATGGCATACCACCAAGCTGTGGATGTGTAAGCTCTGTATTAAACACCATGACAGTGCCGATTTGCGCTAAGAAGAAAATAAAGCCAATCCCTACTTGCCATATAGGACGTTTAACCTTGCGTTTTTCGTATAAAAATATTGTTTTAAATATTTTGCGTACATCCGCAGCAATAACTAAACCTAATAAAAACAAAATGACAAAAAATACTGGTATATGATAAACACTTTTTGTGATCCATGCAAAATCTGATAGACGGAAGAAAAGTGTAAATAACGATGCAATACTATAGGCAATCCCTAAATTTTGGAGCCACTTGCTAATTTGCAACTTCACAACTATTACCCCCATTTTTTATTTCTCGAACAATATCATTCTATCAGATAATAGTCATAAACGGAACATAAAATTATAAATTTCTATC
>Ga0209784_100157_pt1 | contig 61480 bp, 55 predicted proteins | sample AraplaCvi_mLB_r2_2_FD_184284 | JGI IMG/M metagenome (GOLD analysis project Ga0209784, IMG submission 184284) | Arabidopsis root microbial communities from North Carolina, USA - plate scrape CL_Cvi_mLB_r2 (SPAdes) (version 2) | ecosystem: Host-associated > Plants > Roots > Endosphere | place: USA...
CGACACCACTGCAGACTATTTTCCCGTTCTGCCCCACATCCCCTTTATATCCCCTTCGCATCCCCAAATTACCGCCTGCAAGACGCAAAGATGGCCGCCCCCGTTAAGGAGCGGCCATCTTCACTATTATGATATATGAACCAATAATGGCTTATGTCGCATTGGTTTACCTAGTATAACACAGAACTACAGATATTTCATCGGATTTTGGGCAACTCCATTTTTTTGCACTTCGAAATGCAGATGCGTCCCGGTGGAACGGCCCGTATTACCCATGACGCCAAGCTTGGACCCTTGTCCAACAGACTGGCCGTTGCCGACGGAAATCTTGCTCATATGCCCATACAGCGTGCGATATCCATTGCCGTGATCGACAATGACGACGTTGCCGTAACCGCTCTGCTGACCCGCGAAGACCACTCTTCCGGAGGCCGCTGCCATAATGGTGCTTCCGCCAACCATATCAATGCCCTCATGGCTTCTTCCCCAGCGATGTCCGAAGGAGCTCGTAATGCGCGCCCCGCTCACCGGCCAAGCGAACATGCTGCCGCTGGACTTTTGGGTCACCGCTGCCGCTTTTTTCTTCGGTGCTACCTTGGTGCCTTTATACACAACTTCAGGCAGGGATTCCTGAACCACCTGTTGGCCTGTCCACTGCTTGGAGATAACCTTGCCGTTCTCTTTGGTCACGATGTAATCCACCGTCTTCACGCCGTCCTGTCCGGGACGGACGACCTTCCGTTTGCCCAGCGGGAGCTCGCTGCTCTTGCGAACGATCGTCTCTGGTTTGCTCGGCTGCTTCACCGACACCGTCTCCACCGTTCTGACCGTCAGCGGCGCTTCCGGCTTCGTCACCTGCAGCTCGGCCCCGATCTGAACGTATTTCTCTTCGAGCCCGGGATTGAGCGCCATGACGTCAGCAGACTTCATGCCAAAATGCTGCGCAATCGAGGAAATCGTATCTCCCTCTTTCACCGTGTACACCACCGGCTTGTCCTTCGTGCCGGTCAACACCTTGACCGCATCTTCCACATCCAGCACCTTGTTCGGGTCAGCCTTTGTGTTGGCAAGCGAAATCTTCTCCTTGATGTCCACGGACTCGAGCCAGCTTGCGTCATCCTTCTTCTGGCTCGATGCCGATGCGGACGTTTTCGTGAAAGCGACTCTCTGCGTCTTCTCCTTCTGCGCAGCAGCCGGAGCGAACTTCAGCTTAGCCGCTTCGACGGCAGCCTTGGCCGTCTGTTGATCCTTCACGATCGCCACCGTCTTGCCATCCACCTTCAGCTCCACGCCGCGGGCATATGCTTTCAGCATGCCATCCAGCTTATGAAGCGTCTCCTCGCTGTTCACGACCGGTTTATAGGAACGGTCGGCCTTCGTGGTGATGCCGTCGGTATGAAGCGCCATGGGCACATCAGGATACTTCTCCTGATATTCCTTCCGCTTCGCTTTCAGCAGCTGGTCAAGCTGGGCATCATCTTGAATGGTACCGATCGATTTCCCATCGACATACACATGATAGAACGGAATTGTATTCGCGTTCACGTAAGCTTTTCCGCCGGTATATATCGATCCTGCTATGAGCAATACCCCTGCCGACATCCAAATCCATCTGTGCGGTGATGTCCACCCCCGTTTTGGCGGATTCGACGACATTGGGGACTCCTGATTTGAGTTGTGATTGTGGGTAGACTGATCGTCCGCTTGCTTGCGAAAGATGCTCTCCATCCACCGTTTCCCCTTAGAACCTTTCATGTCTCTCTCCTTTAAGCCTTGTCCATATGTAAGAATCCGTTATTCGTTCATCTGAACGTGCTGACTTAGCATTGAATGTGACACAACCTGTCAAAAGGTATCAAAATTTTAACCTTTTCGATCTTCGTCTACTTTAACATAGCCTTTACAATCATTTCAAGTTTACGAAAACAGTGAAAAACCCGCGCCCCGCGCGGGTTTCCTGATATTTTCCAATAGGGGGCTTTTGCCTGTCGGTGACAAAACGGTGACAGAGCCTGCCTGAAACCCGTCATACCGTTATTCTTTGAGTATGGTGATCAGTTTATCGAATTCTTCCGGATTCAAATATTTGGATATGCCCTGCTCGATCTCCGCAAGCTCCGCAGCGGTCAGACCGTCCTCCATCGCCTCGGAGATCTTCTGCATTTCGGATTGGGGCAGCTTGTTCATCAGCATGGTGAAAATCTCTTCCTTCTCCTCCGTTGGCAAACGGTCCTTCCGGTCCACGATGTCCCCCGGTGTCATGACAATCTCCTGACCTTCCAGGGAGGAGCCGCCGGACTCTGACGTATTCGTGCCCATGACGGGCAGGGAATTATCCGGTGCCTCTTCATCGTTCGAAGTCTCCCCTGACGTTCCCGTTGATCCTGAACTCGTCTCTTCGTCCTCCTTGGCCCCTCCATTCGTTTCGGTGCCGGCTTCCGATTCCGGTTCATCGTCCGCAGCGCCCTGATCTTCTTCCAACTGGCGATTGTCCTTCGCGGCATTGATACTGCCCGCATCCGGCTTGGTGCCGGAGCCCACGCCCAGCAACGACTTCATAATACCTCCCACCCCCATCGGCTCCGCTTCCAGTTGAATGTTAAAACTGGATAACACCGATTGAATATAGGCATTCACGACGATGCCCGTGGTCACAATCGTAAGCGTGCTCACCAGGATGGCGGTCAAGCTGATTTTGAGCAGCCATTTCATCCACTTCATCCGTATCTCCTCCTTCCTCATGCATGCTGCAATGACATGACGATGATTGCTTTCTTTTTCCAGTATTGACCGCTCGGTATCGCTTCAATCGTGGGGATCGCCAATTTTTCTATCTTCATCTGATATATTTCATGGTTCGGTTCCTTTTAGGCCACACTACTTCCATGCGATAGAGCGCTCCATCGACCGCACCAGGGAATGTATGATACATATATAGTCATTGGAACTGCTTATGAAGGAGGTCAATCTAGCAATGATTCATATATTGATCGCAGATGACGACGCGCATATTCGAGAGCTCCTGCAGTATCATCTTCAAACCGAAGGATACACGGTATTCACTGCAGCTGACGGGGAAGAAGCTTCTGCCCTTTTGGCGGAAAAACAGGTTCACCTGGCTGTCGTGGATGTCATGATGCCGAACAAGGACGGGTATCAGCTCTGCGAAGAAATCCGGCGTTATTATGATGTTCCCGTCATTCTGCTGACCGCCAAGGATCAGCTTGTAGACAAGGAGAGAGGTTTTGCCGTAGGCACGGATGATTACTTAACCAAGCCGTTTGAACCAAGGGAGCTGCTGTTTCGAATCAAAGCCCTGCTGCGGCGGTATCACATGGTCAGCGCAGACAAAATCCGTCTGAACGAAACGACCATCGACCGCAAAAGCTACGAGGTTCAAGGACACGGAAAGGTACTGATGCTGCCGATGAAGGAGTTTGAGCTGCTCTCCCAGCTTGCGAGCTATCCGGACCGGACATTCTCGCGCGAGGAGCTGATTCAGCTCATCTGGGGAACCGATTTTGACGGAGATGATCGGACCGTTGACGTTCATATCAAACGACTCCGGGAACGCTTCGCGGACCGAAGCGGCGATTTCCGGATACGGACCATCCGGGGCGTAGGATATAAATTGGAGGCGGCGCCGCAGTGAAAACCCTCTATTCGCGCATCGTCCTCACCACCATCGCCATCATGGTGATCAGCAGCTTGATTGCTTTTGTACTGTCTAATCTGTACTACCAATACAATCTCAAGCCCTTTAACGATCAGAAGGTCACCACCATGGCCAAGGATATCGGGGACTTTTATGGCAGCCACCCGGGGACGGACATCCACGATTATCTCCATCACATCGGACAGCTCGGTTATCAATTCTATTTGGTGAACGATCAGGGCAAGGAGTGGTTCTACGGCGGCATGTTCCGTGAACAGGACCTTTCGCCCGAAACGGTTCGGCAGGTGCTGAACGGGAAGGTGTACCATGGCATCGCGGAGTTTCCGTCGGAGCTGTTCATTACCGGCTTTTTCGACAATGTCCTAAGCAATTCCATCGGCATCCCCATCCAGGTCGAAGGCAGCCCTCACGCACTCTTCCTCAGGCCCGATATTACCGTCCAGTTCGGGGAGATGCGTATCTTCTTCTCCATCATCATGGTCATTGCCATCCTGCTGAGCATCCTGCTTGTCGGCATTATTACGCGCTATATCGTGAAACCGATCGTGAAGTTAACCGAGGCCACCCAGAGCGTGGCGCAGGGCCAATATGACATTAAGCTGAACGTTAGCCGGCGTGACGAGCTGGGGCAGCTTGCGGACCATTTTTCCCAGATGGCCAAAGGACTAGCGCAATTGGAGCAGATGCGCCAGGAGTTTGTATCCAATGTCTCGCATGAAATCCAGTCGCCGCTGGCCTCCATTCAGGGCTTCTCGCAGACGCTGCAAACCAAGCGCTTGTCCGAGGAACAGCAGCAGCATTATTTATCGATCATTGAGGCAGAAAGCCGCCGGATGTCGCAGCTCAGCAAACAGCTGCTTATGCTGGCGTCCCTGGATAAGGAAGAGAACATTCTCGATAAATCCACCTTCGACGTGGCCGAGCAAATCAAGCAGGTGCTGTTCCACACCGAATGGAGCTGGCGCAGCAAAGATTTGAGCATCGACATGTCGCTGCCGCCGACCTATGTCTATGGCGATCAGCAGCTGCTGCATCAGGTATGGACGAACCTCATCACCAACAGCATTAAATTCACCGCACCTGAGGGCGCCATCTCCCTGCGTGTGATCGAACACAACAAACAATGCCGCATCGAGATCTCCGATACGGGCATTGGCATTCCGCCAGAGCATCTGCCCCACATCTTCAACCGTTTCTACCGCGTGGATGAGGCTCGCGACCGCTCCCAGGGCAGCAGCGGATTGGGTTTATCCATTACCCAGAAAATCGTCGAACTGCATGGCGGACGTATTGAGGTCACGAGTCAGCCTGGAAAGGGAACCACCTTCTCCGTGATCCTCCCTAACGTATAAACAGCCTAATCTCAAGTTCATGCTCTGTTCATATTCCATTCCTATACTTGGGGCATATCCCGCAGAGATTAAAAACCGAGGGATGTGCCGCTTAATGATCAGGAATGGAGATGAGAAACATGTTTCTTGCACTGCGTGAACTTCAACATGCGAAGCTGCGCTATCTGTTGATTGGCTTCATTATGGTACTGATTGCCTGGCTCGTCCTGTTCGTCACGGGATTGGCTCAGGGGCTCTCCTCCGATAACGCCTCTTCCATACAAAATATGAAAGCCGACTACCTGGTGCTTCAGGAGGAGTCCGATCATCGGATCAATCGTTCCGTACTAACCGGCGAGATCTGGAACGAAGTGCAGAGCCGCCCGGGTGGAAACCCGGCCACTCCGCTCGGAGTACACATGAACACCTTGACCAAGGAAGGCTCCGCGGCCAAATTCGATGTAGCTTTTTTTGCCATTGATGTGGAGAGCATGCTGGCACCCCGAGTCGTTGAAGGCACGATGATTAGCAATACGGATGCAGACCTTGTGATGGCCGACCGCTCCTTGAAAGAGGACGGGTACCGGCTGGGCGACCGGATCGTGGATCAGGCTACAGGCGCCACGTTTACGATTGCTGCCTTTACGGAGGGACAATCCTTCAGTCATGCCCCGGTCATTCACATGAATTTTGAGGGGTGGAAGGCGCTTCAGCCAAACCCGGCGAAGCCAGCGCCTATCTATAATGCCATCGCTTGGAATGGAACTCCGGAGCAGAAGGAAGCCTTGGTCCGGGACGTATCCGGCATCGAGATGATCACGAAAGAGGAAGCCCTGCAGGGGATTCCCGGTTTTCAGGAGGAGCAGGGTTCTCTCACCATGATGATTGTGTTCCTGTTTGTGATTGCAGCCTTCGTGCTGGCCGTGTTCTTTTACGTCATGACGATTCAGAAAATAAATCAGTTCGGCGTCCTGAAAGCCATCGGCGCGGGGACCGGTTATCTGGTGAGGAGTCTGATCTTTCAGGTCCTTACCCTTACCATCGTCAGTCTTGCGATCAGCATCGGCCTGACGTACGGGGTTTCGCTCCTGTTGTCCGGCATCGTGCCGTTTTCGCTAACGCCTTCGGTCGTTCTGCTCTGTTCCTTGCTGTTCCTGGCGGTTTCCCTGATGGGATCGCTATTGTCGCTATATCGGGTCATCAAGATCGATGCAATCGAAGCTATAGGGAGGGCTGCATAATGACATCATCCAAGCTGTTGATGGATCAGGTGAGCAAAGAATTCGGTGACGGGGAAACCTCAGCTAAAGTACTGGACAACATTTCACTGGATATCAAGGGTGGAGAATTTGTCGCGGTGGTCGGACCTTCCGGTTCGGGCAAAAGCACCTTTCTCTCCATTGCCGGGGCACTGCTATCCCCTACCCGGGGACGAATATGGATGGGCGATCAGGAGGTCACCCGGCTCCCCGCCAAACAAATGAATCAGCTGCGGCTGCGCCATATCGGTTTTGTCTTTCAATCTTCCAACCTCATTCCGTATCTGACGGTCCGCGATCAGCTGCTCTTGATGGCCAAGCTGGCTAACCAGCACGGCCAGGAGCCGCAGCGTCGGGCGGATGATCTGCTTCACCGGCTGGGCTTGTCGCATCGCAAGTCTCGCCATCCCGAGAGCCTGTCCGGCGGCGAACGGCAGCGGGTTGCCATTGCCCGGGCATGGATGAACGATCCGGAGCTCATATTGGCAGACGAGCCGACGGCAAGTCTGGATTCCGAGCGCGGCCGGACGGTCGTTCAAATGCTCGCCGATGAGGTGAAGCTGCGCCGGAAAGCTGCCATCATGGTCACGCATGACAAGCGCATGCTGGATCTATGTGACCGGGTTGTCTATATCGAGGACGGCAAGCTGTCCGAACGAACGCAGCCGATTGTGTTGTAGCATGACAAAAACCGGATTCATCCCTAGGCAACCTAGTCGATGAATCCGGTTTTTTACTATGCTGGACCGCCGTGTACCTTGTCCAGCGCTCAAGAAGGCCATACGTCTATTCGATGGTTCGTATGGCTTCTGTCCCCCCTACATGGATCTGACTGCATTCATCCGCTGTTTTTAGCCCCAATTCCAAATGATCAGCGTGCTGCCCTCTATGTCTATCTCCATTATAGGGTGGATGGGCGGATGACTAGGGGATAATATTCTTTAGCTGAAGGGACAAATTCTTCTACCTATTGACCAGCGATGGTATACTCGAAAGCCATCTCCTATCCCGGATCTTTCACAGCCATAAAAAAGCCCGCCGAACCCTATCTTCGGCGGGTGTATTTCACATATCTTAAGGTTGAACTTTCACTCTCTCTATTCTTGGTCCAACGCTTGATTACTTCTCATAAATCGGCAGCACTTGATTCGTCTGCTCCCGGTTGCGGCCGACGGAGAAGATGGCAATCGGAATGCCGGTCAGCTCGGATACCCGCTCAACATAACGGCGAGTGTTCTCAGGCAGATCCTCCAGCGTCTTCGCGCCGGTAATGTCTTCGCTCCATCCTGGCAGCTCTTCATAGATGGCTTCGCACTCGGCTAACATTTTCAAGCTGGCCGGGTAGTGCGTAATCTCCTCACCGCGGAATTTATATGCGGTACAGATCTTCACGGTCTCCAGTCCGCTGAGCACATCCAGCGAGTTCAGGGACAGGCCGGTAATTCCGCTTACGCGACGGGCATGGCGCACAACTACGCTGTCGAACCAGCCTACGCGACGAGCACGCCCGGTTACCGTGCCGTACTCATGTCCTTTTTCACGGATATATTCGCCGATTTCATTATCCAGCTCCGTTGGGAATGGTCCGTCTCCTACACGCGTCGTATAGGATTTGGCCACACCGATGACTTGTTGAATCTTCGACGGCCCTACGCCGGAACCGATGCAGACGCCGCCTGCAGAAGGATTCGAAGATGTAACAAACGGGTACGTACCTTGGTCGATATCCAGCATGACGCCCTGCGCGCCTTCGAACAATACCTTTTGATTCTCATCGATGGCATCATTCAAGACAACGGAAGTGTCGCGCACATATTTACGAATAACCTCGGCGTACTCCAGGTATTGCGTCAGTATCTCTTCAACATCAAGCGCTTCCCCACCGTACACCTGAGTAATCACTTGGTTCTTCTCCTTCACCAGATGGCGAAGCTTCAATTCGAACTCTTCCGCATCCATCAGATCTGCGATCCGGATGCCGTTGCGTGCCGCTTTATCCATGTAGCAAGGGCCGATCCCCTTGCGCGTTGTACCGATTTTGTTCGGACCTTTGCGGTCCTCTTCCAGAGCATCCAATACCATATGATAAGGCATGATAACATGAGCACGATCGCTGATTACCAGATTGTCCGTGCTGAACCCGTTATCATGAATATAATTAATCTCTTCAATGAGTGCAGCCGGGTTAACGACCATACCGTTACCGATTACACAGGTTTTGTCTTTATAGAATACTCCGGATGGAATCAAGCTAAGCTTGAATTTTTTACCGTCAATCAGAATGGTGTGGCCGGCATTGTTGCCGCCTTGGTAACGGGCTACCACGTCGGCGCTTTCCGCCAAATAATCCGTGATTTTCCCTTTCCCTTCATCTCCCCATTGTGTTCCCACAACGACTACCGTTGACATATTCATTCCTCCGCCCGGGCTGTTACACCCTTATGATTTCGCGTAACACTGATGAAATAAATCTCTGCATGCTGATTAAAGTTCAACCTCACTGCACTAAAGCAGCAATACCAGTGTAACAGTCCCCATTTTTAAAGTCAAATACAAAAACGAACAATCGCACATCAGTGTGTACGATTGTTCGGAATTAGGACGAGATTATCGATTGATAACCATATTATTCGGGGAACTGGTATAAGAAATGCCCTATACTTACAGCGAGCGGTAGGTATTGGCCTGATCTCCGAACTTTACTTTTAGGGCTTCCTGTTTCATTAAGCAACCATGAAAGCCCGGCTAAGGGTGAATACCGTCGTTACCCGGCGGCAAAGGCATCGGCATGCGTTCGCTCGTAATTGACGAATTTATTAAAGTTCTTAAGGAAGACCAATTCCACCGTGCCTACGGGACCATTACGCTGTTTGGCAATGATGATCTCAATGATATTCTTCTTCTCGGTTTCCTGATTGTAATAATCATCCCGGTATAAGAACGCAACGATGTCGGCATCCTGCTCGATTGAACCGGATTCCCGCAGGTCACTCATCATCGGACGCTTGTCCTGACGCTGCTCCACGCCCCGGCTGAGCTGAGACAGCGCGATGACCGGCACTTCGAGCTCACGGGCAATTTGCTTAAGCGTACGCGAGATTTCGGATACCTCCTGTTGCCGGTTCTCTCCGGGCTTGCCGCGCCCATGAATGAGCTGGAGGTAATCGATCAGAATCATGCCGAGCCCCTTCTCTTTTTTCAAACGGCGGCACTTCGCACGGATATCGGCTACCGTGACGCCAGGTGTATCATCAATGTAAATCTCCGCTTCGGATAAAGCGGCGATGCCCATCGTGAGCTTGGACCAATCCTCATCGCCTTTGAAATCGCCGTTCCGCATCACGCCCGCATCGAGGTTCGCCTCGGCACAGATCATACGCTGAACGAGCTGTGGCGCGGACATCTCCAGACTGAAAATGGCTACCGTTTCTTTGGCGCGAATGGCCACGTTCTGGGCGATATTCAGTGCGAAGGCCGTTTTACCTACGGAAGGACGGGCCGCCACGATAATCAAGTCGTTGCGCTGGAATCCGCTTGTCATTTTGTCCAGATCCACAAAGCCGGAAGGAATTCCTGTCGTATTCCCCCTGTTCTGATGAAGGACCTCCACCTTCTCGAAGACTTCCATCAGCACGTCACGGATCGCAATAAACCCGCTGCCCGTGCGTCGATTGGAGATCTCCAGAATGCGGCGCTCCGCCTCGCTGAGCATACCGGATACATCTTCTCCTCCGGTATAGCCTTCACTGACAATCTGCGTTGCCGTTCGGATCAAACGCCGCAGCATCGATTTCTCTTCGATGATTTGGGCGTAATAATCCACGTTCGCAGCCGTCGGGACGGCATGGGCCAGCTTCGCTAAATAGCTGACTCCACCGATCTCTTCCAGCTGTCCTTTATCTTGCAGAAGAGATGTAAGGGTCACCAGATCGATCGGTTGATTGCCTTCCCCGAGCTGCACCATGACTTCATAAATCATCTGATGTGATTTATCGTAGAAGTCTTCAGCCTGCACCCGCTCCATCGCCGTGATCAGCGCTTCACTCTGCAGCAGAATGGCACCCAGCACGGCCTGCTCTGCCTCAAGGTTCTGCGGGGGGACCCGATCGAAATAGAGTTCTCCTCCCATATTACTCCTCCGTAATTTGAACCTTGAGCGTCGCCTTGACGTCAGGATGCAGCTTCACCGGAACCTGGGTAACGCCCAGGCTGCGGATCGGGTCGCTAAGCTCAATTTTGCGTTTGTCGATTTTAATCTTCTGTCCTGCCAATGCTTCCGCAATTTGTTTGCTGGTAATGGCGCCGAACAGACGTCCGCCCTCTCCAGCTTTGGCTTTCAGAACCACCGTCATCTCTTCCAGCTTCTTGCCGAGCGCCTGCGCCTCTTCCTTCTCCTGCGCCTTGCGCTTCTCCTCGGAGGCCTGCTGCTGCTCCAGCGTTTTCATGTTCCCGTCGGTAGCCGGACGAGCAACTCCCCGCGGAATCAGGAAGTTTGTTGCATATCCTTCCGAAACTTCCTTCACTTCGCCTTTCTTACCTTGACCCTTCATATCTTTTATGAAAATGACTTTCATTCAAATAACCCCTCTTTCGCTTCGATGTCCTTCAGTACCTCCATCAACTTCTCCTCGGCTTTCTCAGGCGTCGTATCCAGTTGTACTGCGGCGTTCGTTAAATGTCCGCCTCCCCCGAGACGTTCCATAATCATCTGAACATTCATCTTGCCCATCGAACGGGCGCTAATGCCAATCTTGCCGTCGGTGCGCTCGCTAATGACAAAGGATGCCTGCACATCCGTCATATTCAGCAGCATATCCGCCACTTGAGCAATGAGCAGCTGCGGCATGGGCTCCCCGCTCTTCGCCACCGCGATAGCGATATGGTCAAATACCATTTTAGCATGTTTCACGATTTCTGCCTTCGCTATAAATTCTGTCAGATCTTCCTTGAGCACCCGCTGAATCATCATGGTGTCCGCTCCGTGACGCCGCAGGAACCCGGCTGCCTCGAACGTCCTTGATCCCGTGTGGAGGGCAAAATGCTTGGTATCCACCGTAATCCCTGCCAGCAAGGCCGTCGCCTCAACCGGAGTAAGGGATACCCGGTCATGAATATATTGCAGCACCTCCGTCACCAGCTCGCAGGTTGAAGAGGCATACGGCTCAAGATAGATCAGCACCGCGTCATTAATAAATTCTTCGCCGCGCCGGTGATGATCCATCACGACCACCCGGCTTGCGCGATGAACCAGCCTCGGCTCCATCGTCATGGAGGCTTTATGGGTATCCACGACAACGAGCAGCGTGTGCTCCGTCATCATCTGCATCGATTGTTCGGTGGAGATGAATCGGCTCATCAAGGCGTCATCCTTGCGGACCTCTTCCATAATCCTCGAAATGGACGGATTCATTCCCTCCATCACGATATAAGCCTCGACTTTATACATTTGGGCTGCTTTCAGGATGCCGATCGCAGCGCCGACCACGTCCATATCCGGCAGCTTGTGGCCCATGATGATCACTTTGTCGCTCTCCTGCATCAAATCGCGCAGCGCATGGGAAATGACTCGCGCTCTTACGCGCGTTCGTTTCTCTACCGCGTTGGATTTACCGCCATAGAAGGAGAGCCTTTGGCCGGCTTTGACAGCGGCCTGATCTCCGCCCCGGCCCAGTGCCATATCCAGACTGGATTGGGCTAGCTGTCCCAGCTCCGTGATATCGTCTGAACCGAAGGCAAGACCGACGCTCAGCGTAAGCGGTACCTTCAGATCGGCCGTCATCTCCCGGACTTCGTCCAGGATGAGAAAACGGCTGTTCTCCAGCGCATCGAGCGACCTGTGGTTCAGCATCATCAAATAGCGGTCCGAGGAGAGCCTCCGTAAGTAGACATTGAACTCCCGGGCCCAATTCGTTATCTCGCTGGTGACCTTTGCAATGAGTGCCGTCCGCTGTTGATCATCCATTCCCTGCGAGGCCTCATCGATGTTATCCATCATGATAATGCCCAAGGCCAGCCGCTCATCCTCGTACTGCTGCCTGAGCACCGCCAGCTCGGTGATCTCATCCAGATAAATGAGTCGCTCATCCGGAATGACCGTGGCTCCATAGTACTTATCCTCATGGGAAATCTCCAGCCGAATTTCCTTCGGCGGCTTCTCTTTGCTATCCTTCTTCTCCTGGATTTCCTTTAGCGCTGTCACCAGCTCGGGGAACAGCTCCTGCAAGGAAGCGCCAACCAGCGGCTGTTGGGGAAACATATTGACTACGAATCGGTTATGCCATTCCACGGTCTTATCCTCGCTGTACAGCACAATGCCAAATGGCAGCACGCTGACCGCTTCGCCCTCGACCCGCTGAATCCGAAACGACAGATCTCCGATATAATCCACCAGCTCGCGGCGAAACTTCATCTCCGCCTTCAGCATCGCGTAGCCGCCTACCACCGCAAGCAGCAGCCCGACCAGTCCCAGGATCGTATTGTAGAACGACAGAAAAATAACAAGCAGAAGCACCAGCGCAAACGCCCAGACGGTATGATAGCCGTGCCAGCGTTTCTGCAGAAATTTAGGCATGACTCATCACCCTATCTTTTGTTTTTACTAAATGCCTGACGAAGTGGGAACGCCAGATCCAGGATTCCGATAATCATTGCCGGCGGGAACAGAACAATCGGTATGGCCGTCAAAAGCGGCGCGATGGGATGCCACTTCCGCTCGTGTGCCAAATAATAGAAGAAGCTCAGCGCTTGAATCATGAAGCAGATCTGCAGCAACGGCGTAGCGTTGGCCACTATCATCTTCATGAAGGTATTGTCCGAATTGACGGTTGCTATGTTGATGAAGAAAATGAGCAGGTAGTACCAGATCAGTGAACGCGGGAGCATCCATTCTCTGGCTGGCTTCAGCCGCGGCACGGATAAGCCCATGCTGCTGAGGGTGGGCCGTGCCAAAGCATGGGTGACCACCGTCATAAGGAACGAGCTGATAATCATCGCGAACGGTACCAAACGCATCGTTTGATCTTTAATGAGTTGTGTATCGAGTTCGGTGCCAAGGAACTGGCCGCCCAGGCCGCCTTCAATACCCATCTCGGTAAGCGGAGCGGTCGTCATCTTTACGATCTCATCCACATATTCCGACAGGTTCAATTGGAAGAAGGCCGTGCCGATCATCAGCAGGACAAGCAGTTCCACCAGCATGACGGCCATGCCATACTTCAGCACCTGCATGGCTGCCTTCCGTTTCCGGTATAAATACCCCATCACGATCCCCGGAATGGCAAAATAGATCGCGAGCAGTAAATAAATGGGATGAATCAGAAGAGCAATCAGCCACACCGGCACCACATGCATGATAAATGATTTTGTATTCAAAGCCGTAAACAGAATCGCAACCGGCAGAACCAACAAGAAAGCCGTTACGATCGAAAAGGGTGTGAGTAGTGACAGCAGCAGCAGCAAATATACAACGCTCCATACCGCCGTAGTCCAGCGCAATTTCAATATGTTCACCTCTTACGCAAATGTTCTTCGAGCGCGGAAATATCCTGGTACCAATCCTCCAGCTGATGTCCTTCCTGCTTATGCTTTTTCAATTTCTCCAACAAGAGATCGTCCAAATCCCGATAGGTCAAGCCGAGCCTTCGGCCCAGTATGTAGGAGCTCATCATCAGGCTTGCCAAACTGTCTCCAACCTTTGTAGTGCTGCCTTCCCATAGAGCTTTGAATAACCGGGATACATGATCAATTACTTCGGTTTTAAGCCATTCAATCACTTTGGCGCGTTTCGCTACATCCAAGTCCTTCGGCATATTCGGCATATCCATCTCTCCCTGAAAACAGCTTTATTCTCCATTATAGCATAAAAAAAAGCCGCCCACACAAAGGCCCTAGGGCACCCTGTCCAACCTTATTCCCCATGGCAGAGATAACTTACCTTCTCTTTGTACTCCAAATGGCCACCGGTTATTCCCCTGCATGCCAACTACTGCCCCGATTCTATAGAAATAGGACGTGTTACCCACGATGTCCCCGTGGTCCCACGCCCTTTGTTGTTTCGTTCCTGCTTGATTATGTTGCCCCTTGGGATTCCATCGTCTCCTTGGAAACAAAGCGTTCGCAGTACTCGATGATTAGGCTTCTGCGGACAATCCCGATAAATCGGTTCATGTCGTCCACCACAGGCACAAAGTTCTGTACCTTGGCCAAATTAATCAGATCCTCCATCCGGGCATCGATCGATACCGGCTTGATATCCATGCGGAACGGAACATCCTTCAGCAAAAATTTCGAAGCGTTCTCAAAAGTGATTTTGCCTTCCGAGTTCTTCATATGCCATAACAGATCGCCTTCGGTTACGGTGCCTGCATATTGCCCGTTCTTATCCAGCACGGGCACCGCCGTGTACCGGTGAAACTCCATCCGTTCCAGCGTCTGCCTGAGCGTGGAGTCCAGCGTTAAACAAATCACTTCCTGCTTCGGTAATAGAAAAAAAGCGATATTCATAATGCATTATCCTCCTTATGACTCCAACCTCATGGAGTCATGTTAAGTAACCTTCCTGATCCAAAAGCTTGGTATGCAGGTTACTCCTTCCCCTATCCATACTCATACATACGTTAACTCCGTCGTTTCGATTCCCTTGTATAGGGCACAAAATCAGCAGCCAGGCAATCCGGACTGCTGATTGAGATGAAGCAACGTACTATGACATCATTCGGATGTACCGGTGTTTATGTTATTGCAATTTCTGTTTCTCTGCATCTTTAGGCTGCAGCAGCTGGTCTGCCGGCGTATCCGGGTTCATCCAGTTGTCGATTAGATCGCGGGCTTCCTGCACGTCCTCCATGTCGGCCTCATTATAATAGATGCCGTTAATTTTCATGCCTTCTCCCATGATCGTATAGCTGGTCATATCCACTTTCCCCCCGGTCAGCATCTGCTTCGCCAGGTCAATAATGAATTTAGGCTGCATATCGGTCTGGAAATTATCTCCCATGATCTGGATCAGTTCAGGCACCTTGCCGATCTGATCCAGCTTCATGACCCGCTTAGCCGCTACATCCAAAAATACTTGCTGTCTCTTCGCCCGATTAAAGTCGCTATCTTCACGATAACGGACATAATTCAAGGCTTCCTCGCCATTGTAAATCGGCTTGTTGGCTTCAATCGTGAATTTCTCATGATCCCTGCCTTTGTTGACGATATCCTTGCGGATCGGCAACTCGACGCCGCCAATGGCGTCAACGACATCCTTCAAGCCTTGAAAATTAATGGAGGCATAATAATCAAGTTCCTCATCGAAAAATGCTTCCATCGTATCTTTCGCCATTTGATGACCGCCAAATGCAAACGCATGGTTGATCTTGTCTTTCTTGTCCTTGCCGATAATATCGACGTACGTATCCCGCGGTACCGAGATTAGGAGCACTTTGGACTCCATGGGACGTACAACCGCATAGATCAACGTGTCCGAACGAGCCGGCTCGTCTTCCCGCTGGTCGCTTCCCAGCAGCATGACCGAGAACGGCTTGCTCTGGAGTACGACCGGTTCAGGCGTCTTGTCGCTCTGAAGCGGCTTATACGATTTCTGTAATGATTCCTCTACGTCCTTTGCCATAAACAGATCAAATGCCACGACCGCAAGCTGCGTTCTGAACAGAAATGCGGAAGAGCCCAGCAATATGACAACAGCGAGCGTAATATATAATGATTTCCTCTTCATGAGTTCAATTCCTTCTTTATTATAAAATAAATTAATGGATAAGTCAGATCGTTAAAGGTCTTTGCTTGCACCCTAAGCTGCTTGGCTCACCCTCCTCTCTTATTAAACGGGAACTCCTCCCGTTGACTCACTTCATACTAGTAGGTCAGTTGCAACACATCATCTATTGTAAACCAGAATATTGTCAAATGTGAACCCTTCACGGGCAGTTCTATAAATCTACCAAATCCTCATTGATTCGTTAAACCGGTCTGTTCACATGCTGACGAGTGGCTGCGGTCCCCGAATATTGGAACCAGTCATCCAGCCGCTCTCTCCACGTCAAGGTTTTGGAAAATCCGTAATCGAACAGCTTTCGCGTCTCTTCGAACCTTGCTTCTTTGGATTCGGTACCCATGACAACGGCAATAAGCCGGCTGCCTTGCTTCTCGGCTGTTCCCGTAAAGCAGTACCCTGCATTCGCCGTGTACCCTGCTTTTAATCCATCGGTGCCTTCGTAGGAATATGGACCGCCAAGCGAGGGCAGCATCCAATTGGTGTTGCTCAAATATAAATTGCGTCCGCTTATCTTCGTCTGCGTTTTGCTGGAAGTGCTTAGAATATCCGGATGGCTTCTAATGAGATGTGCGGCTAGTTTAGCCGTATCTTCTGCAGTCATTACCGTTTCTCCATCCGATGACCAGGCGTGACCATTGGCGGTGCCCTGCTCGACGCCTGATGCGTTCACGAAATGGGTGGCGCTGGATAAGCCAATCTCTTTGGCCTTGGCATTCATCTTCCGGACGAACGCTTCCTCGGAGCCCGCAAAATGCTCGGCAAGCGCCACGGACGCATCATTGGCGGAATAAACCGTTATGCTCTGGAACAATTCGCGAACCGTCAAAATTTCGCCGGGCTTCAAGGCGATTTTAACGCCTCTGACATCACTTGCGGTATCGCTTATTTTGACTTCATCGTCCCAGGATCTCTTCCCGGTCTTAATTTCATCCAGTATGACCAATTCGGTCATCAGTTTGGACATGCTAGCAGGCGGTAAGGGTACGTCGCCATTCTCGCTGAGCAAAATACGCCCGGTGTTTAAATCCATTAAGACGACGGCTCGCGCGTCGACCTTCGGTTTAAACCCCGCTCGTTCTATATTTCCTATGACAACCGCCCCTATGGGGACGATAATTAGCAACATCATGACCAGCCAAAGCCACCGTTTTTTCATAGAATTAGCCCTCCATAGTTATAGACGGTTGAAAGAGGCATTTGGTCTGCTTTTTTTTGAATTTTCTGTTTAGAAATTTTTGTAAATGAAACGACTGTGTCAGGAAAACGAAAAAGACCTCCTAACCGTCCGCAGACGATAGGAAGTCCTTCTATGAATCTGTAAATCTTCTAATCATCACGCTGATTGCTGTCAGAAAATCTGGATATGATGAGTCCTATTAAGCGTAGTGACAAGCAACAAAGTGATCATTTCCTACATTGCGGTATTCCGGTACTTGCTGTTTGCACAGGTCCGAAGCCAGCGGGCAGCGTGTGTGGAATTTGCAGCCTGAAGGCGGGTTCGCCGGGCTTGGAATGTCGCCTTTCAGTACGATCCGATCACGCTTCAGCGTTGGGTCCGGTACCGGTACGGCAGACAGCAATGCTTTCGTATAAGGATGCAGCGGGTTGCGGAACAGTTCTTCCTTGCTGGCCATTTCTACCATCGATCCCAGATACATTACCCCAATTCGGTTGCACAAATGCTCTACAACACTGAGATCATGAGAAATGAACAAGTAAGTCAGCTGCTTCTCGCGCTGCAAATCACTTAATAAGTTGATGATTTGTGCTTGAATCGATACGTCCAATGCAGATACCGGCTCATCCGCGACGATAAAGTCGGGATTCAGAATCAACGCACGGGCAATCCCGATCCGTTGTCGCTGTCCGCCGGAGAACTCATGCGGATACCGATCGTAATGATAGGCAGCAAGGCCGCAAATTTCCAGCGTTTCAATCACGCGGTCTTTAAGTTCCTTACGATTAACTAACCCATGATCAATGAGTGCTTCGCCAATGGCTTCGCCCACTTTGATTCTTGGATTCAGCGAGCTGAATGGATCCTGGAATACGATCTGCATCTTCGGACGCAGGGCACGCATCTTCTCCTTGGACAAGGTATGGATGTCGGTACCGTTGAAGATGACCTTGCCTTCCGTTTTTTCCAGCAATCGAAGAATGGTTCGTCCAATGGTGCTCTTGCCGCAGCCCGATTCACCTACGAGCCCGAAGGATTCACCTTTGTTGATGGTAAAGCTGACTCCGTCAACGGCCCTTACATTGCCCACGGTTCGTTGAAATACGCCGCCGGTGATGGGAAAGTATTTCTTCAAACCGTCTATTTCGATCAGTGCTTGACTCATTAGGCTTTCCCCTCCTCTTCATACAGCCAGCAAGCGACCTTATGGCCGTTAGGATCCGTACCGAGCGGAGGCGTTTTCTCCTTGCAGATCTGCATGCAGAATTCGCAGCGATCATGGAAATGACAGTTGTCTCCAAGATCTACCGGGTTAGGAACTTGTCCCGGAATCGAATACAGACGTTCTTGCGTCTGATTAATGACCGGCTTCGCCTTCAGAAGACCTTTGGTGTATGGGTGCTTCGGCTGTTTAAACAGCTCGATGACCGGAGCCTCTTCTATGACTTTGCCTGCGTACATTACGACAACATAATCCGCCATCTCGGCAACAACGCCAAGGTCATGCGTGATCAGCATAATCGAAGTGTTGAGTTTATCTTTAATGTCGCGCATCAGATCCAGAATCTGGGCTTGAATCGTAACGTCAAGCGCCGTTGTAGGCTCATCCGCAATCAGCAGCTTCGGATTACAGCTGAGGGCAATCGCGATCATGATCCGTTGGCGCATACCACCGCTGAGTTCATGCGGATAAGAGTCGAAAATCTTCTCCGCACGCGGGATTCCAACCAGATTAATCAATTCGATGGCGCGTTGTTTTGCTTCTTTACGGTTTACGAGCTGATGAAGCAGGATCGGCTCTACAATCTGCTCTCCGATCGTTAATACCGGGTTGAGCGAGGTCATGGGTTCCTGGAAGATCATGGCGATATCATTGCCGCGAATCAAGCTCATCTCGCGCTTGCTCATCTTCAGCAGGTCCTTGCCTTCATACAGGATTTCTCCTCCTACCGGAGGCGTATCGATCAAACGCATAAGAGACATGGCTGTTACGCTTTTACCACAGCCTGACTCCCCCACCACGCACAGTGTTTCACCTTCACGGATTTTGAAGCTTACATCGTCGACGGCTTTCACGGTGCCTGCGGAGGTTTGAAAATGCGTTTTTAAATTACGGAATTCTACTAATTCTTTTGCCATATTCGCATCTCCTACTTCTTCATTTTCGGGTCAAGCGCGTCGCGAAGCCCGTCACCGATCAAGTTGATTGCAACTACGGTAACCAGAATACACATGCCTGGCGGTATCCACAGCCACGGCCGCTTACGGAAGTCGATGAGATTGTTAGCGGCAGAAATCATATTCCCCCATGACGGCGTCGGTGGAACAACACCAATCCCGAGAAAGCTTAGTGAAGATTCAAAAATAATCGCGCCTGCTACCCCTAGGGTTGCAGATACTATAATGATAGGGACCGTATTAGGAAGCAGATGGCGGAAAATTTTCCGGCGATCTTTAAGCCCTAAAGCTTCTGTTGCTTGCATGAACTCCTGCTCGCGGAGCCCTAAGATTTGACCACGTACAAGACGGGAGATACTGCTCCAGCCGAGCACCCCGATAATCAACATCAGGAAATAGATACGATCTGACGGTTCAACCTTCAGGTCAGACAATATCGCGCCCAAAATGATCAGGATCGGCAGCGTAGGCAATGCCATAAAGATATCAGCAATACGCATAATCAGCGTGTCCACCCATTTACGATAAAAACCTGCTAAGGCTCCCAAGGTTGCTCCGATGATGACCGAAATGCCTGTCGCAACAAGACCAACCAAAAGAGATATTCGTCCAGCAAGCATCATGCGCAGGAGAATGTCGCGTCCCAGCTTATCCGTTCCCAGCCAATACTTCGAGCTTGGCGGCAGGTTCTTGTCCAGTACACTGTAATCATACAGAGAATAAGGTGAAAAGAAAGGGCCAATAAAACACAGCAAAAACATAAATACAATTATGAAAAGTCCGATGACAGCAAGACGGTTTCTGGAAAAACGGCGAATAGCGATCCGCCACGGGGAATCCGGCTGCTTCTTCGGAACTGGTAGATTCGTTTTTAAAGGTGCAGCCTCTGCGGACAAATGAATCTCCTCCTACTTTAAGCGAATTCTTGGATCTGCAGTTCCGTACAGAACGTCAGACAACAGGTTGCCGAGAAGTGTCAGTACGGATATGAATACCGTGAAACCAAGCATAAATGGATAGTCTCTCATGTTGATCGATTCCAGATATACCTGCCCGACCCCAGGCCAAATGAAAATTTTCTCCATGATGATGGCGCCGCCGAACAAAGAGGGCAGCTCAAAGCCCATCAGCGTGATCGCAGGAAGCATGGCATTACGCAAAGCATGCTTGAAAATAACCGTACGTTCCTTCAATCCCTTTGCACGGGCTGTGCGGATATAATCCTGACGGATAACCTCCAGCATGCTTGTACGGAAATACCGCGTCAAACTGCCTGTGCTCAGCATCGTGAGTACGGTAACTGGCAAGAACATATGCCATGCAATATCGATCAATTGATCCCATGTACTTCCATTCATTCCCGAAGTCTTCATACCGCCAACAGGGAACCATCCTAAATCCAAGGCAAAAAACTTGATAAGCAGGAGTCCGATAAAGAAAGAAGGCAGTGACATGCACAAGAAAACTAATAAAGTTATGATCTTGTCAAACAAGGAATACTGAAACTTCGCTGAGAATACGCCAGCAAAAGCAGCTATAACCCAACTCAAAATTAAACTGAAAATCGCAATAAAAAAGGAATTCCATACATAATTATTCATTACGGTTGTGACAGGTTGTTTGTGCACAAGGGAATCTCCGAGATTACCCTTTAACATATTGCCGACCCATGTAAGATAACGCTCTACCGGCGGCTTATCCAAACCATAAATTTCCCGAAGCTGAGCTGCTTTCTCAGCAGTCATCGTCGGGTTGTCCACTGCAGTGATATAATCACCAGGTACTAAAGATGATATCGCAAATATGATAATCGAAATCCCGATCAATGTCGGAATGATCTGCAGCAGCCTCCGGATAATGTACTGCTTCATAATATTCCTCCCGGCTTATAAGTGCATATGCCCAGCTCTTGCGAGCTGAGCATATGTTTCTTGATGCTATTGTTGAATTTCTGCTTTGTACAGGTCAATTGCAAAGTTTTTGTAAGGTGTGATGTCAACGCCTGTCAATCTGGAGTTGATTGCCCAAGCATCACGTCTTTGGTAGATCGGAAGATCCGGAACGTCTTTATTCAGCACTTGATATGCTTCAGCATAAGCCGCTTTACGTTCTTCCAGATCAAAGGCGTTCAGACCTTTCTTCATAGCAGCATCATAGTCGGGATTGGAATATCCGATGTCGTTTTGTGGTCCATTCGTGATATAAACTGTGGAGTCTGGATCTGGAGTCAAGCCCCATGCAGCAAAGAACATTTCGAAATCGCCTTTGTCCTTCTTATCCATGATGGCGTTAAAGTCCAAAGTTTCAGCTGTCAATTTGATGCCCAGCTCTTGGTAGTTCTGTGTCATGACCGGAATCAAAGCATCAATTACTGGGTTGTCAGCTGTTGCCGAGAAATGAACCTCGAATTTCTTGCCGTCTTTTTCACGGATGCCGTCAGCACCTGGAGCCCAGCCTGCTTCATCAAGAAGCTGCTTCGCTTTCTCGATATCAAACTCATGAGGCTCAATACCTTCTTCCGTGTAAGCCCAAGATACGCTGGATTGTGGAATGTTAATGACGTTTGCATATTTACCATAGATAATTTCAACAACTTCGGCGCGGTTCAAACCATAAATCAACGCTTGACGAACTTTAGGATCTTGGAATTTAGGATCTTTATGATTCATCGCCACATAACCATAACCATTGGTTGGGAAGATGTTAATATCCAAGAAGCCCATCTCTTTCAACGCTTCTACGTTATCTTCGTTAACGGTTACCATATCCATATCGATTTCACCGGATTGGAACATAGCCAATTTGGTTTCGTCAGTTGTAGTCTTGTAGATGACGTTCTTAATTTTTGGAGCGCCCAGGAAGTAGTCCGGATTAGCTTCCAGAACAACCTCTTGTCCAGGAGAGAAGCTCTTCAGCACATATTGACCGCTACCAACTGGTTTAGCATGCAGGTCTTTCATGTACTCCAGGTTGCCTTGCTTGTAACCTTTTCCATAAACGGATTCTGGAACAAAAAATACAGTACCCAGGTTATCCTTTGTCATGGCATTTGCTTCGGTAACTTCGATTTCAATGGTATTGTCATCGATGACTTTAATACCGGAGATTTCATCAGCTTTACCTTCGTTATACTCTTTTCCGCCTTTAATGTTCACGGACAGCAGATCGGATTGACCGTCGTAGCTGGAGTCATGATAAACTTTCATTGCGAATGCATAGTCTTTCACAGTAACCGGTTCGCCATTAGAGTATTTTACACCCGGCTTCAATTTAAACGTGTATTTCAATTTGTCTTCGGATACTTCAACGCTCTCAGCCAGGCGATTATTATAAGTTCCATCACCGTTCAGCGAGAAGAAAGAATCGAAAATTGCATCTACAACATAACGGTCATACGCTGTTTGCCAGTAGAATGGGTTAAATACCCCTTTAGGTGCTGTCATACCAACGACGAGTGTGTCTTTACGTGCCAACGCATTCGCGGGATTAGCAGATGGATCTTCTGCCTTGAAGTAGCCTTGGCTGTCGTTTCCATTTTCAGCCGGCGGTTCTGTAGTATCTTCGCCTTCAGCTGGTGGAGTTTGCTCTGTTTGATCCCCTTGACTTGGTGGCTGTTCTGCTGTTCCTCCGCCTCCGCAAGCTGCTAATACCGTGATGGCCAGAAGCATGATTGCCAGCAGGAGTGACATTCTTTTCTTCATGCGAATCCTCCTCTTAAAAAATGTTGTTGCAATATAAATTATCAGGACGAATATTGAAATCATCCTTAAATAATTTCGGTACTGAACGTTTCGTTCTCTAGGATGTCATTGCATGATGTGAAATAACTTGAAAGTTTTACAGAAAATATACCATTGGTCAATTAGTGCCAAAGTCTCTAGCAATATCTTCTTGCCTATAAAATTAATGTTATGATACGTGTAAATTTAGGTAACGTCAATTACTTTTTTTCATATTTCTCAAAAATCATGTTTTTATCGTCGTTTTCGAGGTTAATAATTCAGTTTATCTCCGTTGTATATCCTTAGTTTACTGAAAATGTATGTAATATCAAGATTTATTTACATTTTATAACTATAATCGCTTTCGATTTTGTCGGAATTATGTGATGTTATATCACAAATGATTTGAATTCATCTCTAATATTTTGATTAAAAGTGTTATAAAACGAATTATATGTTATATTATATCACACAATCATAGTTTAATCTCTGCTCAATCTAAATAAAGCCCATTTTTATGTAATATTTTATCCTTACCGTATGCTTCAATTCTGTATTAGGTGACGCCTGTTTGGAGGTATTACATTTCATGATTTCGTCTCTCTATTGTATTAAAGCTTAAAAAAGCAACCCGGGGGCATCTTCCGGATTGCTTTCATGTTCTGTTTCATGTCAGATAAATCAACTTCGTTCTTTCATACTTACGAACTACAGATTCTTCACCCAAGCTAGCTTCAAATCCATTTCTTCAATGCACTGTTGATGATCATGCGTGTCGTCGGCCACTAAAGGCGTTACCGGATATATGCGCATCTGTCCGCGGTAAGTATGGAGCAGCGGATGAACTGCATGCCTTCCCTGGATTTCCGGGTCTAGCCACTTGGCCATGTTTTCTTCCGACAAGATTGCCGGCATCCTTGTTTCGAACTCCGATATCGCTTCATTTGCATCCGTCATCAGCACCGTGCAGGTTCTCATTTCATTTCCCCTGGCATCCCGCCATGTCTCGTATAGGCCCGCCATACCGAATATTTCATTCTCTCCGATCACGGTCCGTACGGCATAACTCCGTTTGCCGACCGTCCTCCAGTAATATAGTCCGTTGCAAGGTATAACGCATCGCCTCGTATCAATCGCTTTGCGATAAGTGGGATTCTGATCAACTGTCGTAATATCGGCATTGACCGCGTCTTTTCCCCAATATGGAACCAAGCCCCACCGATACTCATCGAGTACCCGCTCCCCCTGTTCCTGTACAATGACCGGCATGGTTTGGGTAGGACTAATGTTGTACCGGCTCTTGTAGTAATACATGACCCGGTGGATGCCAAAGTGTTGGTTCACTTCTTCGAGCCCTGCGGACAGCGAAAATCTTCTGCACATACGACTACCTCCTTTTTCCTTTATCGTTTGGATAATGGAGGAGGAATATGCATAATAAGACTAACATCATGGAGCTTCCACTTCATGTCCGCTTGTATCCCTGGAGAGGACATCACCAGTTTGAAAAATTTCTGCAATTTTAATGTAATCGCATTATTAAATTTTTCTTACCGCATGGTCACGGCCATATTCGTCTATCATGTTTGTACACGATAGACATCAAACTTCATATGAGAATAAGATATAGGCCCTTACCATTCTCTTTTTTCGATATAGGAGAAGGATCGCATTCTACATACAAGACAAATATCATTTCACCCTGCATGCGGAAAGGCTACAGATACTTATATATAATAGAAGGAATTTTTTCAGCCTACTTTGCGATCGGCCTACATTCATGGATTCCTTTGTAGCAGGAGCACCCATTGTTCTTATCATTGTATTGCTTACAATAGACACTGTCCCTTCAAAGCAGACATGATTTCAGGGCTTTAAAACTGGAAAGCTTTACACTAGGCTTGTATTTATTGATCGCTGCTACACTTTAACAATGTACACTCAGAGGAGACACGATTCTTCCATGAAGACATTATACCCCAACATTTGGATAAGCCTGTTTGAGATCCGAATAGTCTGTCCCTGCTCTAGTTTTATATCTGATTAACCTCTGCCTCTCAACATGGATGCTTTCACGATTCCCAATGGGCAGCAGCGTGTGATCCTGAAACCATCTGCCTGACGTTGCTTACTCTACCACAGACCGCATATGGCCAATGTTATCCCTTGCGAGATGTTGAAGTAAGCACTTGCGTTGTACCTAATAAAAAAGCGGCCCAGCCTATGATTAGGCTGAACCGCTTTACGCACAAAAGATTACTCCGTTGTGTATGGAAGCAATGCGATTTGACGGGAGCGTTTGATCGCGATCGTCAGGGCACGCTGATATTTAGCGCTAGTACCTGTTACACGACGAGGCAGGATTTTTCCGCGCTCGCTGATGAATTTCTTGAGCAGGTCTGTATCTTTATAGTCAATGTGAGTAATTTTGTTCACAGTGAAGAAACATACTTTACGACGCTTGTTGCGGCCGCCGCGGCGTGCCGGTCTTTTGTCGTTGTCTCCGCCTTCTCTTTGTTTAAAAGCCATGTGTTGTCAGTCCTTTCCGTATTAAAATGGCAAATCATCATCCGAAATATCGATCGGTTTTCCTTCATCGGAAAAAGGATCCTGATTGTTGTTTCGCGAGTAGTTATTGTTCCCCCGGTTTCCGCCACCGCTATTGCTGTTGCTTCCTCCGTTAAACGATGATTCCTCACGATTTCCTCCGCCACCGCTTGTTTCACGGTTTGACTCCAAGAAGCGAACATTATCGGCAATGACTTCGGTGACGTATACACGCTTACCTTCGTTATTCTCGTAATTTCGCACTTGAATGCGCCCTTCTACAGCCGTCAGACGGCCTTTGCGCAGATAGTTTGCACAAGTCTCCGCAAGCTGTCTCCAGGTCACGACCGGAATGAAATCCGCTTCGCGCTCCCCGCCTTGTCCAGTAAACGGACGATCAACAGCAAGTGTAAATTGCGTTACAGCAACACCTGAAGGAGTATATCGCAGCTCGGGATCCTTAGTCAGTCGGCCAATCAAAATGACACGGTTCAACAATCCAATCCCCTCCTTAGAACGAAATCAATTACAAAGTTTGGTCCGTATTAAGCAACGTCGTTCGTGATGAGATAACGAATGACTTCGTCAGAAATCTTCATGAGACGCTCAAGCTCAGCTACAACTTCAGGTGTTGCGTTGAAGTTTACCAGAACGTAGACGCCATCACGGAATTTCTTGATCTCATACGCAAGACGGCGTTTACCCATTACGTCATGCTTTGTAATTTCTCCGCCGTTGGAGATGATGCCTTGGAATTTATCGACTGCAGCTTGAACAGCTTCTTGTTCAATGTCAGGACGAATAATGTACATCACTTCATATTTGCGCATATGTTTCACCTCCTTATGGACTTCGGCCCTCAATCGATGTTGAGAGCAAGGAGCGAGTCTAACTCGCACCATAATACTATACCAGAACGGATGATCGGATGCAAGTTTCTTTTCGAAACCAAGCATGCCCTCTTCCCTTTATTACCGCGCCTTTCTCTCTTTCCCTGCAATGATTTCAGGTCTGATGGCGCATGATAATACATGCAGTCCATCCATCATAATGAGGAGGAATTCCATAATGGGAGAACAGACCGAATTTCGTGCAGGCGACAAAGCACCAAACAACGGCATTTATATGGAAGTTGGCGTTAGAGACCATATTATGGGCATTGAGAACCCGCGTCAAATTAAAATGAGCAAGGGCGACACCTTTCCTGAAACTCAAAATGATGATCGCGTATGGTTAAACAAGCGTCGGGTGCAGCCTAAATAACAGCCAGGAGTGTTCCAGCCCCATGGTATTGTTCAGCGTCCGTCCTATTAGATCCTGAGCACTGCCCCACGATCGAGCTTTGCCTATATGGCTGTCGTTCAAGCAATGAATGCGGACCATTTACTCTAAATTGTTATCCGTTGAAATTAGCATGTATACAAACAGCCCTTTAGGCGCACATTATAATCAGGCGGTGCATGAGAGAGGTGTGGTTCCGTTGAACGTTGCAACTGAACAACGCAGAAGGTTTCTGATCGTCGCACGAATTGCAAGCTGAGGAAATGAGCCGAGTGCTTGACCTTCAGGACAAGTGAAGCTGGTTGACAAGGTTCGCAGAAGTGCTGATAAAATGATTCCAATTCGCAAGCACCGCCTACCCAGAAGGAAGGGCCCATTAGGGCCCTTCTTTTTATGTTCATATCCCGCTTCCTGATCTGGAGTCATCCTCTCGACAACGAAAAACACCCTCATGCAGGCTAACCTGCATGAGGGTGTTTTATTCAAAGGCGTCCGTACAGCTTATCGCCTCGGCTTATGTAACAATATCGTCTGCATCCATAACAGCGGAACTTAGAACGATTGGTGGCGGAAAGGGTGGGATTCGAACCCACGCACGCCTTGCGACGCCTAGCTGATTTCGAGTCAGCCCCCTTGGGCCTCTTGGGTACCTTTCCACAGCAAGATTGATTATATCATGGAAACGTTATCTGGTCAATAGCTTGTCTCCATCCCTTTTTAACTGCTCGATCAGATTCGCCTTACCGGCTTCATGAACACTGGCTTGGGAAGAGCTTTCGGGGAGGAAATATTAAGGTGTATCTCCTGCCCCTTCCGATTCCTGCGCCGAACGTAAAACCTTCTTCATATTCTTTTCGAACTTTACACGGGGGATCAACACGCTGTGCTGACACTTCGTGCATTTAATCCGAATATCCATCCCCATGCGAATAATCTCCATCTCATTATTTCCACAAGGATGGGGCTTCTTCATCTGAACGATATCCCCTAACTGAAAAACCTTGCGCTCCATGGTTACCGCTCCCTTTTGTTTCGTCGCTTAATATCTATTATATAACATCGGATTACCGAATAGATCAACCCTGAGCGCGTTCTTGCCCCAGCTCGCGTGCTTCAATGGCCTGTTTGATATCAGTAAAAATCTGGCGTTCCACAGCTTCCCTGGCATTCGGATTACACTCGGCTACGATGCGAACCACATATTCCGACGTTGTCAAAGACTGGATCCCCAGCACATCCGGCGAACGCTGCACCTCGGGCCGGCGGTCCATGATTCCCGTAAGTGCCGATTGAATCAATGTGATCGTATCCTTCACCTGCTGATCGTTCTTCACTGGCAGATCCACTATCGCGAGCGAGTTGGAAAGAGAGTAGTTCGTAACGCTGGTAATCATCCCGTTCGGAATGATATAGGTTTCCCCGTTCAACCCCCTGACACGCGATGTGCGCAGTCCGATCATTTCGACCGTTCCCCGATACTCGCCGCTCTTAATCACGTCACCTACGGCGAACTGATCCTCGAATATAATGAAGAATCCGGTAATAACGTCCTTCACCAAACTCTGTGCACCGAATCCGATGGCAAGACCCAGTACACCGGCACCAGCCAACAGCGGTCCTAGCTTGAAGTTGAACTCCGACAGAATAATTAAGATCATGACAAAGTTACATACGACGGAGGTTACATTTTTTAACAATTCCCCTACCGTGACAAAGCGTCTTGAGTTCACCTGGATTCGGCTCTTCTCCTGCCGGAGCAGAAACTGATCAATCATTTTATACACAACCCGGATCACGAGACGCGTCAGAATAAATATGATGATTACCCGAATGCCGGATGACAGAATATTCGTCCACATCTCTTCATTCGTTAACCATCCCCAGATCTTATCTTTCAAGCCCTCTGCCTCCTCAGCTATCTTTTGCAAATCTACACCATCTTCTGTAGTTTCCCCAGACAAGTAACCAACGCCCCTCATCCCTGATGTCCTCCCTTATTCTTCGATGTTGATATACCTCTCGTTGTCATCAAGCGCAAAAATGCCCCGGATCTCCACATGCTCCAGCCGGATGATCTCTTGAACTTCCTTTAACGCATCAGGGGGGAATTGAATCGATAATGCACAGCCAGCCGTGATCTCTTTCGGCGTAGGGAACAGATCTATTTCGATATCCGCATACTCCAGCAGCATTTCCGCGCGCAGCGCCTGCTGGGTGGAATCGAATGCGATCACCATCGCACCTTCCACTGCCCAATCCTCCTTCATGCTGCCTATCATTTTAGTTGTATGTATCTCTCATCATCATGTCCGGCAAACAAGAGTTTTATATAAAACTCTTAAAATAAATCAACATTTCATAGAACTTCTGCGGGTCCATGTCCTATACATATTCAAAGCACGGCCATCGCTCGAAATGATGAAATCGTATTTTTAGCAAAACGCAAAGTATAAAAACAGTCTTTCATCCATATACTGATACTACCAAATGCAGACGAAAGGAAGATTCTATGAACCGTCTATCTAAAATCACGTCTCGCCCGGAGGCTTCCAGCTTAAAAATACCACACACGGACCCTAATATCCATTCTGCTATTATACATCGCTTGCTCTTTCATCTCTCTGACGCCCGTATTCAGCACCGGCCGCTTGTCATTGTCTGCATCGGCACCGACCGGTCCACCGGTGACTGCCTGGGACCGCTGGTCGGCACTTCGCTTGCCCGCTACAACAGTTCGCTGTTTCATCTCTACGGGACGCTGGACGAGCCTGTCCATGCCATGAATCTGAAGGATACGCTGACCGCCATATATGAGAAATTCGATAACCCTTTTGTGATCGGTATTGACGCCTGCTTAGGCCAATCAACCAGCGTAGGCTCCATTCAGATCGCCGATGGCCCTCTTAAGCCTGGAGCCGGCGTACATAAAGAATTACCGCCGGTTGGCGATATCCACGTCACGGGAATCGTCAATGTCGGCGGCTTTATGGAATACTTCGTATTGCAGAACACTCGATTAAGCTTGGTCATGCGTTTATCTGATATTATTGCAACCTGCCTGTTTGCAGGGATCAAAGAGTGGAACCGTTCTTCCCTTCTTGCAGCGCAAGAGTAACGGCCTCCTTTTCTTCCGGAGACAATGGATATTTGGATTGCCCATCCTTCAATGGTTTGGCGTACACATAGGAGCTCTCCCGGTTATGCAGACCGGTCAGAACGATCCCTTCCTCCTCCTCACTCAGGATAGCCAGGGAGAAGCTCATTTCGTTCCCCCGCTCGCCAAATGCATTATATCTGACGATGCCAACTTTGGATTTCATTCCTTTCAAGCTGCCGTTGATGGAATCCAGCATTTTTTGATGACTGGCATGCCCTTCTTCAATTTCATCCATTTGGATTTTCAACTGGACCAGCAGCGATTCGATATCTTCCACCCCGCTGCCTGCCATCATCGCATCGTATCTGCGCTTCATCTTGCGCAATTTTGCCCCTTGAACAATTAAGGTTATCCATAAGATCAAGATGATCATGACCATTCCGACGACAAACCAATGAAGCTGCTCCATGATCAATTCATTTAATTCAGACATGCTTTCTTCCTTCCTCTTCTCCATCTTGATCGTTTGTTCAACTGTGAATTTCCTTGATCGCTTTTCGCATGAATTCGATTTCGTCACGGCTCGTAGAAATCCCAACGCTCGCTCTGACTGCACCCGTATGTTCCGTTCCTGATGCCATATGGGCAAGCGGTGTACAATGATAACCGGCACGCACGGCAATCCCATATTCCCGGTCCAGTCGAAAAGCTATTTCGGACGCGTCGAATTTTTCAGACACAAAAGCCACGATGCCTGTCCGTGCTTTTCCAAGAGCAGGACCGAGTAAACGAAGGCCTCTTACCTCTTGCAGGCCCTCCATCATATATTGCGTCAATCCCCATTCATGCCGGTAAATATGCTGCGGTGTCCATTCAAGCACCTTCCGCACACCTGCTTGCAATCCCGCATATCCAATCGTATTCGGCGTTCCTGCCTCATATCGATCCGGACGCACCGTCGGCTGTTCAATTGCCTCCGATTGACTGCCGGTACCTCCATGCAGCAATGGTTCCAGATCAATATCAGACGAGATATACAGTCCCCCTGTTCCTTGAGGCCCCAAGAGCCCTTTATGCCCGGGAAACGCCAGCATACCCACATGCATCTTCTCCACATGAATATCCAGCATACCGGCACTCTGGGCAGCATCCACGAGCAGTATAGCCCCTTTTTTCTTCGCCAGTTCTCCTATCTCAACAAGTGGAATAATGGAACCAAGCAGATTGGAACTATGACTGCACACAACAAGCCTAGTATTAGAACGAAAGGCTCCCTCGATTCGTTGCAGATCAAGCTGACCCTCCTCATCAACGGGAACATAGTCTACTTGTATCCCCCGGGTGCGCTTCAAATATTCAAGCGGCCTGCGCACAGAATTATGCTCAATCATCGTCGCAATGACATGATCGCCTTCACGCAAACACCCTTTGATGGCTAAATTAAGCGCTTCGGTCGTATTCGATGTCAACGCAATATCGTTGGGGTTCTTCACTCCAAACAAATCTGACAGCGTCTTCCGTGTTCCATAAAGGACACGGGATGCCTTCACCGCCATTCGGTGACTGCCTCGCCCCGGATTTGCAGCCGCCTCTTCCATGGCCCTCTTCATTGCCTCAAACACTTCAGGAGGCTTGGGCCATGATGTGGCGGCATGATCCAGATAAACGATCGGGTCCATGATGTTTCCCCTTCATTTTTCCGTAGTATTTTCCCTTTACAATACATATTCAAGCATCTTCAACTTCCACCGATAAATGAAGTACCTCACGTTTAGTTAAATAAAGACATATCTCATTCCCTTTCAGGAACGTCGACATGTCTTTGGTTTTAATCAAACTCAATCTTTAACCAGCCACTCATCAACGGAGTCTTCAGATACTAAGCCTGCTCTTATTGAAGCAGTTCCAACAACCGCTCCAAATCCTGCTTGCTGTAATAATTAAGCTCAATCTTCCCTTTATCCTTATTGTGCTTAATTTTGACGGTCGTTTTAAACCGTTCTCTAAGATCTTCTTCCAGATGATCGATATAAGGATCGCGATTCTTGACCTTAGGCTTCGCTTTATCCGCTGGTTTGCGGTCCAGATTCTTAACCGCTTCCTCCAATTCGCGGACACTCCATTCCTGCTCCACGCATTGTTTCGCCAGCTGTTTGACAAGAATCGGATCCTTAATTCCCACGATCGCTCTAGCATGTCCCATCGACAATGTTCCACGTGAAACATTTTCCTTCACTTCTTCTGGTAATGAAAGCAATCGCAAAAAGTTAGCGATATGGGAACGAGATTTACCGACCTTCAATGACAACTCTTCTTGGGTTAAGGAAAATTGTTCCATGAGCCCTTGATAAGCTACCGCAATCTCCATGGCGTTCAGATTCTCGCGCTGCAAGTTCTCAATGAGGGCAATCTCCATTACTTGTTGGTCACTGAAGGAACGAACCACCGCCGGAATGGTTGCTTTTCCGCAATATTGGGATGCCCGGAATCTTCGCTCCCCGGCAATAATCTCATAGCCCTTCAGCACGCTGCGGACGATAATCGGCTGAATCACACCATGCTGACGGATCGATTCCGCCAGCTCCTGGATCGCCTCATCGTTAAAAGTCTTTCGCGGCTGATACGGATTCGCTCGCAATTGACTGAGCGGAATTTCCACTACCTTGTCATCATCATGAATAGACAAAGATGGAATCAGCGCATCCAGCCCTTTTCCCAAACGTTTACTCATAAGAGATCACTTCCTTTGCCAGCTCCAAGTATACTTCCGCTCCCTTTGAACGGGGATCATACGTAATGATCGACTGTCCATGAGACGGCGCCTCACTCAAACGAATATTTCTCGGGATAATCGTTTTGTACACTTTTTCCTGAAAATACTTTTTCACTTCTTCAATCACCTGAATGCCCAGATTCGTGCGCGCATCCAGCATCGTCAGCAATACGCCTTCTATCTTGAGTGATGTATTCAGATGCTTCTGAACGAGGCGAACCGTATTCAACAGCTGACTCAAACCTTCCAATGCGTAATATTCACATTGAATCGGGATGATGACCGAATCGGCCGCCGTCAATGAATTGATCGTTAAAATGCCAAGCGATGGAGGACAATCAATCAAAATATAATCATACTGGGGTTTGACTAATTGGAGTGATTTCTTCAATCGTACTTCACGAGAAATCGTAGGAACAAGCTCAATCTCGGCGCCAGCCAATTGAATGGTGGCCGGAATGATGTCCAGTCCTTCGATATTCGTCCCACAGATGGCGTCCTTCGGGTGTACTTCATTGATGATAATATCGTAAATGCAATTTGCAACATCGGCTTTGTTAATGCCAACCCCACTCGTTGTGTTACCTTGGGGGTCTATATCCACCAAAAGCACCCGTTTGCCTAGCGAAGCCAATCCAGCTCCCAGATTGACGGAAGTCGTCGTTTTGCCGACACCGCCCTTTTGATTTGCTATGGCAATTATCTTTGACACTCATTTCACCTCAATGTAGGAAGACTCTTCTAAGTAGTCGCAATAGATGATATACAGCGAAAAGCTGTATATGTAATATGTGAGCGATCCCGTAAAATACGGGATGCCCAGGATATAGCGCTCGATGAAAATGAGTAATAATTAAAATTACATATTTCTCATCTGCAGCATAAAACCTAACAAGCAAAGATATCGCTGCTGCAGAGAATCTCGATCTCTTGATCAACAGAAAAAGCGGTACGATGCATACCGCTTCACACCATATCTTAACGTTTAGGTATTTTTATAACGATTTCATAGTGATCTTCGTGATCATTCTCCGTTGTTTTGATAGCCATCCCTGATCCGGATACCATATCAATCGATTGACGAATCGTATTCAGGGCCAGGCGAACATCTTTACTATACGATATGCGCTTGGCCTTCTTCATTGTCGTTACTTCTTTATAAAAGGCGATACGAGCCTCCGTCTGTTTCACATTCAGTTCTTTGGTAATGATTTCTTCCAGCACTTTAAGCTGGGTTTCTTCATTATCCAAGGAAAGCAGTGCACGCGCATGACGCTCCGTCACCTTGCGTTCCATTAAAGCCACTTTGGCCGCTTCCGGCAGCTGCAGCAAACGAATCTTGTTTGCAATCGTGGACTGGCTTTTGCCTAGTCGCTGTGCCAAGCTCTCCTGCGTTAATTGGTGAAGATCGATCAGATTCTGGTAAGCGACTGCTTCTTCAATTGAGGTAAGACCTTCACGCTGCAGGTTCTCGATTAACGCAATGGAGGCTGCTTGTGAATCGTTGAACTCCCGAACAATGGCCGGAATCGTGTCCAGACCCAGCTTCTTAACCGCACGCCAGCGGCGTTCCCCTGCAATGATCTCATACACGCCGTTTCGGACGCGAACGACGATAGGCTGAATGACTCCATGGGTTTTAATCGTCTGAAGCAGCTCATCAATCTTCTCGTCATCAAAAATCGTCCGTGGCTGGTATGGGCTGCTGACAACCTCGTTTACCGGGATTTGTTTCACTTCATCCCCTTGGTTCCGCTCTGCCGCTAAGCCAAACAATCTCGAAAATTGTTCTTTCATTCCGTATATTACCACCTAATTTCATGATAGCACGGATAAGCCTCCGGTTTATCCCGGAATCGGTTAAACGATTGAACAACCACAATGTGGAGCATACACGGATCGTTCCAGACACCATCTAGAACTAGTCATTCAAGTTGTTACGGTACTGGAAATCATTGTGATGTCAGGCATTTCCCTGCAAAAACAGATTTCATGCTGATTAGAGAAAATCGTCTGTGGCGATAGCCGTGTTTTCTCTGATCAAACCCGCTGCATGAAGCGGTTGCTTCTTGAGAGATAGATCAGGAGGTAATATCATGATGTTTACTATCAATCGATATCTCACAAGCGGTATATATTTTGTTCTACTTCGCATGAGGCCAAGAACCCCTTGGGTTAATATGGCACTTCCAAAAAACAGCAGTCACAACGATCAATGGTTGTTGACTGCACGAAGCAAGGATGGAAAAGTCACCAAACCAGGATTTATACTCTTTCATCCCTTCAAGGAACGGGCAAAAGGGCCCGCCAGCTCAAATGGATACTACGATTCTATTCTACCACTTTTTGTCCTATAACTCTATTCTCCAATATCACCTTTTTTCCTGCATTTCTCGCTTGCTTTATACAGGATTGTGCACAGTTCCAAAGTTTATCCGTCAAAATCATGTTCTTGAACCGTATCTCCCCTTCCATTGCCTTATCTATGATCACAGCATCTATAATAATTGTAGGATTTGCCAATCATGAACTCGCTTCTATCATCATCTGCAATGAAAGCAATTGACTATAAAATGGGAACTTTCATTCATGATAGTTCCATCCAACTTATTCCTTAAAAAGTGTCTTGGCGCAGGTTACAACTCTATCAGGAAATATAATCCTGCCATAATAATAGATATCATATATTCAGCGTACCTCAAACATTTGAAATGTTTCACGTGAAACATTCAAAGCTTAACAAATACATCCAAGGGACTAATGCTTAGTAGCCAATGTGTTACACCTGTTTTAGAAACGAAACATTTCCGAACTCAGCCTTTCGCTATCCAACGAATGACACTTCCTATTATTCAAGACGATGGTTAGCAAACTAAACACCCGGATTTAAATGCGAGCCTCACGGTATTACTCCATATAAGGATGAATGCATCAGTTCACTAACATGCCCTCTCTTAATCAATAATACAAATACAGTAAATAAAAAAAAGAGAGGACTCTTATAAGAGTCCTCCTCTATAATCTGTTCGCATCTCATTTCCGAAGTCGCTTTTGCTTACACGATCGGCGTTTTGCTGGCCGTACCCGCCTTACGGGGATACTTGGAAGGCGTCGCTCCCTTTTTATCGATCACCACGATATGCCGGCCAGATTCCTCTACAGGCAAAGAGAACGAATGAACCTTGTTCAACGCCCCTCTCAGCTCTTTCAAACTGCGGGCCGCCTCCTTCACCTCTTCCGTAGGGTCGCTGCCCTTCATCGCCGCGAATTGTCCCCCTACCTTCGTGAAAGGCAGGCAGAACTCATTCAATACAGCCATTCGAGCTACCGCTCTTGCTGTGACCACGTCGAACCCGTCACGGTACCCATGTTTGCGGGCAACCTCTTCTGCGCGCCCATGGATCAGCTCAACCCCGGACAGTCCGAGGGTATCAACAACATGCTTCAGAAACGTAATTCGTTTATTCAGCGAATCTACAATCGTCAGTTTGAGATGGGGAAAGCAGATTTTTAACGGGATTCCCGGGAAGCCGGCACCTGATCCGATATCCGCCAGATTGCCGATCTTGTTCATATCCACGTAAAAGGCAAGCGTAATCGAATCATAAAAATGCTTCGTATAAACCTGCTCCCGTTCGGTTATCCCGGTTAAATTCATTTTCTCATTCCATTCCACCAGCACTTCGTAATACATCTCAAACTGATGAAGCTGTTTCTCGTCAATCGTGATCCCGTGCTCGCCGAGCCGGTCAACAAAAGCTTTCTGAATGTCGTCCATTCCTTATCCTTTCGCTGCGGTTACCCGGTTATAATGCTCCAGGTAAACGAGAAGTATCGAAATATCCGCTGGCGTTACGCCGGCAATGCGCGATGCCTGGCCGATGGAAATCGGTCGGATCTTGTTCAGCTTCTGCCGAGCCTCCATGGCCAGTCCGTTGATCTCGTCGTAAACGATATCCTCCGGAATGCGTTTCTTCTCCATCTTCTGCAGCTTTTCCACATGTCCCAGCTGTTTCTCAATATAACCCGCATATTTGATTTGAATTTCGACTTGCTCCTTCATTTCCTCATCCAGCTCGTAAGGAGACGGCGAGAGAGACTCCACCATGGCAAACGTAATCTCCGGACGACGCAAAATGGTCAGCATATTGCTTCCGTCCACGATCGGTGCTGACCCGGCGGCTTCCAGCATCGCATTCACCTCAACCGGTTTCACCTTCGTTTGACGAAGACGTTCGATCTCCTGCTCAACGAGCTGCTTCTTCAGCACGAATTTGGCATAACGCTCTTCCGAGATCAGTCCGATGTCATGACCGATTTCGGTAAGGCGCAGATCGGCATTGTCATGACGGAGCAGCAGACGGTATTCTGCACGGGAGGTGAGCAAACGATACGGCTCATTCGTCCCTTTCGTCACCAGGTCATCGATCAACACTCCAATATACCCCTGGGAGCGATCCAGAATGACAGGTTCTTTGCCCTGCACTTTACGAGCCGCATTGATTCCCGCCATAATACCTTGGCCTGCTGCCTCTTCATATCCCGAGGTTCCATTGATCTGACCGGCCGTGAACAGGCCCGGCAGCTTCTTGGTTTCCAGAGAAGGCCACAGCTGCGTTGGCACCATGGCATCATACTCAATCGCATAACCGTTACGCATCATTTCTACCTTCTCCATTCCGGGAATGGAACGAAGCACCGCAAGCTGAACATCCTCAGGCATGCTGGTGGACAGACCTTGCACGTAGTATTCTTTTGTATTTTTACCTTCAGGCTCCAGGAAAATCTGATGTTTCGGCTTATCGGCAAAACGAACGATCTTGTCCTCGATGGACGGGCAATAACGCGGACCCGTTCCTTCTATAATGCCAGAGAACATCGGCGCGCGATGAAGGTTGTCATTGATGATCTTATGCGTATCCACCGACGTATACGTCAACCAGCAAGGAAGCTGCTCATTGTCGGAGGATTTCGTTTCGTAAGAGAAGAACTTAGGCTTCTCATCCCCAGGCTGAATTTCGGTCTTGGAGAAATCAATCGTATCCTTATGCACCCGCGGCGGCGTGCCTGTCTTGAAGCGAACAAGGTCGAATCCAAGCTCGCGCAGGTTATGCGCAAGTTTTACCGAAGGCTGTTGATTGTTCGGACCGCTCTCATACATGAGTTCGCCCATAATGACTTTACCGCGCAAATACGTACCGGTTGTCAGCACAACGGCTTTCGCGCGATATTCCGTACCCGTCTGCGTCACGATCCCCACGCACACGCCATCCTCCACGATGAGCTGATCCACCATACCCTGACGAAGGGTAAGCTTCTCTTCCTTCTCCATCGTTTCTTTCATCGTATGCTGATAAGAAAACTTATCCGCTTGAGCGCGAAGCGCGTGGACAGCCGGACCTTTACCCGTATTCAACATGCGCATTTGAATGAAGGTTTTATCGATATTGCGGCCCATTTCTCCGCCCAGCGCGTCGATTTCGCGTACGACATGTCCTTTGGCAGGACCTCCAATGGACGGGTTACAAGGCATAAAAGCAACCATATCCAAGTTGATAGTAACCATCAACGTTTCAGCACCCATACGCGCGGATGCCAGTGCAGCCTCACAACCGGCATGACCCGCACCGACTACAATCACGTCATAAGTGCCACCCATATAACTCATAGCTCACCCTCCTGTTCTTATTGTGTTATATACGTTATCAAGGGGCATCCACCTCGGATATCCCTGAAATTGTTGAGCTGTTCCTACTCTATATAGTAAGCCCTGGAGCTTATTTACCCAAGCAAAACTGTGAAAAAATTTGATCGATGAGCGAATCGCCAACCGCTTCGCCCAGGATCTCGCTTAACTGTTCCCAGGCCATTCTCACGTCGATTTGAATCATATCGATCGGAATGAGCTGTTCGGCCGCGTCGTAGGCATCCTGCAGGGACTGCTTGGATTTCTTCAACAAGGCGATATGCCGTACGTTGCTCACATAAGTCAAATCCCCGCCTTCAATCTGGCCGCTGAAAAACAGGTTCGATATGGCCTCTTCCAGCCGGTCAATCCCCTCCTGCGCCTTCACCGACATCGGAACGATCAATTCATCGGGATAATACCGATGGAGAATGTCCAGATCGAGATTAGACGGTAAGTCCATTTTATTCATAATGACAATGCATTGTCTACCGCGTATTTGTTCCATCAATTCCAATTCATCCTGATGCAGCGGTTCGCTGGCATTCAGCACGAGCAGAATGAGATCCGCCTCGTTTACCGCATGCTTGGATCGTTCCACGCCGATCTGCTCCACCACATCCATCGTCTCCCGAATGCCTGCGGTATCCAGCAGCTTCAACGGAATGTTGTTAATGGTGACAAATTCCTCGATCACATCGCGAGTCGTGCCCGGTATATCCGTGACAATCGCCCGATTATCCTGGGCCAGCGTGTTCAGAAGCGAGGATTTGCCCACGTTAGGACGTCCGACAATGGCAGTCGTAATCCCTTCCCGCAGAATTTTCCCTTCTTGCGCGGTCTTGAGCAGTTTATCGATTTCCCCCATCACCAGTTTGCTTTTCTCTTTAATGAATTCCGAGGTGAGCGACTCCACGTCATGCTCTGGATAATCGATATTCACTTCGATATGGGCCAGCGTTTCGACCAGGGTATGGCGCAGCTCGTTGATTTTGCGTGATAATGTACCTTCGACCTGCTTGAGGGCAACGGAGAAGGCACGGTCCGATTTCGAACGGATCAGGTCCATGACGGCTTCGGCCTGAGACAAATCTATCCGGCCATTTAAGAAGGCCCGCTTCGTAAATTCTCCGGGCTCCGCCAAACGGATGTTTAATTGAAGCAGCAGGTCCATGACCCGCTTCACGGAGATGACGCCGCCATGGGCGCTGATCTCCACGACATCCTCGGTCGTGAACGAACGAGGGGCACGCATGACGGTCACGAGCACCTCTTCAAGGTTTTCCCCCGTTTTCGGATCCACAATATGACCGTAATGAACGGTATGGGACTCCACCTGCGTTAGTTTGTTTTTACTTTTGAATATACGCTCCACTTCCCGAACGGAGTCCGGCCCGCTGACGCGAATAATCGCGATGCCGCCTTCACCGACTGCCGTAGAAATGGCTGCAATCGTATCGCTAAACATCGTTTCCTTCACCTCTTTCTATTTAAAAAACCTCGGGATTACACCCCAAACGGTGTACTCCCCCGCTGCTTGATCTATCATCTTAAACAAAAACCTCCTGCGGAAGTCTTTGCGTATAGGTCTCTCTAAAAAACAATGACTCCCTCTCGAAGCTTAAGGAGTCATTGTTTATATAGGCTCTTCAACTCATTTAGGACGACTTGGGCGTGATGACAACCCGCCGGTTCGGCTCTTCGCCCTTGCTGTACGTCTTCACGGCTCCATGGGACTGAAGCTTGGCGTGAATCACCTTCCGCTCCGCAGCAGGCATAGGCTCTAGCACAATCTCTTTGCGGGTCTTCAGAACCCGTCCCGCCAATCGATCGGCCAGATCCTCCAGCGTCTTCTTGCGGCGGTCGCGGAAGTTCTCGGCATCCAGTACGATGCGCAGATAACTATCGGAGTACCGATTCGCTACGATATTCGCCAAATACTGAAGTGCATCCAACGTCTGGCCCCGGCGGCCGATCATCAGTCCGAGTCCGGCTCCGGAAATTTGAAGCGTCGTAAAGTCTTTTCCCTTCTCCATCTCAACGGAGATATCAAGCCCCATGGCTTGTCCAGTTTCGATAAGAAAGGTGATGGCTTCCTGGTAAGGGTCCTTGCCTTCAAGGGAAGCTGTCCCGGGGCTCTCGGCAATCGCGGTGCCCGCAGGCGCTGCCTGCGTCACCACGGAGGCATGAGAGACCCGAACCGTTTTGGCCGGAACAGCTTGCGTACCCGAAGTAGAAACTTCCTTCACAGATGGTTCGCCGCCGGCACCGTCAGGCAGGAGCGTTAGTTCGACTTTCGCTTCCTTGACCCCGAACAGGCCCAGGAATCCTCTTGATGGCTGACTCAATACTTGAACCGATACTCGTTCTTGACTTACACCCAAGCGGGCCAGCCCTTGTGCGACAGCATCTTCAATGGTTTTTCCTGTTGCGACGATTTTACTCATCTCGACTTCTTGGCTCCCTTCGAACCTTTTTTCCCGCCTTTGCTGCCACTCTTCTTCCCGCCCTTGTTACCGCTCTTGTTGCTCTTATGACCTTCGGTTGCGCTGGCAACGCTTGCCACGACTGCAGCCTTGTCATTGTTGCGGTACAAGAAGTAGTTCTGCACGATCGTGTAGAGGTTACTGTAGAACCAGTACAACGGAAGTGCGGATGGGAACTGGAAGGACATTACAAAGATCAGAATCGGATAAACGAACAGCATGAACTGCATCATCCCCATTTGCGGAGAAGGGTTCATCTTCATCATCATTTTCGTTTGGAAATAAGTGGTTGCAGCGGCAAGCACCGGCAAAATAAACAGCTTGTCCGGTTGACCCAATTGCAGCCACAGGAATTCGTGATCACGAAGGAGATTGTTATAGTAAATCGAATGATAGAGTGCGATAAATATCGGCATTTGTACGATCAGCGGCAAACATCCCGCCATCGGATTAACCTTATTCTCCTGGAAAAGCTTCATGGTTTCCATTTGGACTTTTTCAGGCTGATCTTTATATTTCTCGCGAATTTTCTGAATTTCAGGCTGGATGGCCTGCATTGCCTTCGAGCTTCTGACCTGTTTCAGAGTCAGCGGTAAAATCAAGGTACGGACGATAAGCACCATCACGAGTACGGACAATCCGTATTCGCCGTTAAACCATGTCGCAAACGTATCAAGTGCCCATGTAAAGTAATAAACAACGTTGCTTTGCCAAAAGCCCCCATTTTTCAAGTCTTCAATGGTACGCGTTTGGTCAGCTCCAGGCGCACAACCTGATATAACGGCCACTGCGAGTATTACAGCGGTGAGGAGGAACCATTTTCCTCGTCTTGTCTTCATGAACGACACTTCAAAACCCCTCTCTTCGCCATTCCATTCCACGGTAAATCATAACATATTTATATGGACAAATAAACACATGGTTCAGCCCCTCTTCGCTTTCAAAAGGGACGATTTCCTCAATACATGAAGCACGCTTTTCTCCAGCTCCTGATAGGACTTGTCGAGCGCTCCCTTTCGAACGATAAAAATCAGGTCGATATGCTCGATAATCTGGTGCTGATGGTGCCTGACAATCTCTTTAACCAGCCGTCTCATCCGGTTGCGGACAACCGCATTGCCGATCTTTTTGCTGCACGAAACGCCGACGCGAAACTGTTCTACCTCTTTTTTGCGCGACCAATAGACAACAAATTGATGATTGGCGAAGGACTTTCCGTGTCGATATACCCGGCTGAAATCAGCGCGGTTCCGTAAACGAAGTTTTCTATGCACAAGTTTCTACCGCCCTGCCGTTAATCAAGTTCATTACATCCTGCGCTGCTGTGACATCCCTACTATTATAATAGTATAGGCATGCCAAAACCGCGCTAAACACCCGATTGCGAACCTTTACCACTCCATGTAGCTTATATTCTGCCGGTTTCAAAGGAAACTCCTCACACCGAAGCAGATATTACGAAAAAAAGACCACCTCGGTGGTCTTCGTGGCACAATATTAAGCGCTCAGTACTTTTCTGCCTTTTTGACGGCGGTTAGCCAATACTTTGCGTCCGTTCTTCGTGCTCATTCTTTTACGGAAGCCGTGTACCTTTTTGCGTTTGCTTACATTCGGTTTGAAAGTCGGTCTCATGAATTAATGCACCCCCTTACAGGAATATCGCTTACCCATATTTTAAGATCAAAACGTCAATCGACGCACTTTCACGGAAGAATAGACCGCGATTTGTTGAACCGACGTCTATGGACGTATCTCTTGTAAACAGACCGCTACTTGCTAGCGGATAATGTTCTCATCTTCACAGAAAATGCCTTTATACATTTAATCACGTTCAGGCCCAAAAGTCAAACCAAACTTGACTTCGACCAGCTCATAAGTTTTCCACAAGTAGTCATTATTGCTAGTTTTGAATTATCCACATGGGGATAACCTATTTGAACACGTTGTGGATGGTCCCTTTTAGGTCAATATTACGCCCTCCAGCCCTCTTCATCTCCCATGTTTACACCAGAGCCATAAAAGAGTAGTATAAACATTGAATTTAAGTTGTATACAAGTATACACCTAAGAAGGAGCTGCATTGTTTTATGAAAATAGGCATGATCGGTCTGGGGAAAATGGGCCTCAACCTGGTTCAGAATCTGATTCACCATCAGCATCAGGTCGTAGCTTACGACTTAAATACGGAACTGGTCGCTCAAGCCGCCGAGTGCGGCGCGGAAGCTGCGGCATCCACCGAATTGCTCGTAGCTAATCTGGATAAACCACGCATCGTTTGGATGATGGTGCCGGCCGGTAAGATCGTGGATTCGGTCATCGAATCGCTTACGCCCCTGCTCGAGTCCGGCGATATTTTGATTGACGGCGGCAATTCGCATTATAAGGATTCCATCGCCCGTGCAGCACGCCTGGCGGAGCAGGGCATTCATTATTTCGATGCCGGCACTTCCGGCGGCATGGAAGGCGCGCATAATGGAGGCTGCTTCATGATTGGGGGCAACCGCGACGTATTTAGCGGCGTTGAGCCCTTGTTTAAGGATATGGCTGTCGAGAACGGTTACTTGTATGCCGGTGAAAGCGGCAGCGGGCATTTTCTGAAGATGGTCCATAACGGCATCGAATACGGTATGATGCAGTCCATTGCGGAAGGTTTTGAAGTGTTGGAAAAGAGCGCGTTTGATTTTAACTATGAGGATGTCGCGCGGGTATGGTCGAACGGCTCCGTCATTCGCAGCTGGCTCATGGAACTGACGCAAAACGCTTTTTCCAAGGATCCGAAGCTCGAAGGCATTAAAGGCGTGATGAAATCATCCGGCGAAGGCAAATGGACGGTGGAAACGGCACTCGAAGTTCAAGCCAGCGCACCGGTCATCGCCATGTCGCTGTTCATGCGCTATCGCTCCCTTGATCAAGATACGTTCCACGGCAAAGTCGTTGCCGCGCTTCGCAATGAATTCGGCGGCCATGCCGTTGAGAAATCGGAATAACCTATATTCTCTTTCAGCACCCTGCTGTTTCTTTAGGGCATGTTCCCTGCAGACATTATGACCAAGCTGGGCATGGTCCCCCTTTCATTCCTTGTGGTATGATGATCACTGGAGAACGTCAAGAATCAGTACTGGATTGGAGAATTACGCTATGAAATTTCCCTCAACGTGGCTTCAGGGAGCCTCTCTCGGAGAGGCCATTGCCAGCGAACTCAGATTGCAGATTATCAGCGGCACCATCAAGCGCGGAGAAATCCTATCCGAGAACCGGATCGCGGGTGAATTCGGCACGAGCCGATCCCCTGTGCGGGAAGCGATGAAAACGCTGTCCAGCGAAGGGTTGATTCAATTGGAGCGCATGGGAGCCGTCGTCATGGGCTTATCGCTCAAGGAAGTCGAGGAATTATACGATGTCCGTTTTCTTATCGAGAGCTTTGTGCAAGGACATGTGTTTGCGAATCCGCAGCCGGAACTGATCCAGCATTTAAAGCAAATCGTCGATCGGATGGAGCTTGCCGCCAAACATCAGGATCCAGTGGAATTCTCCTATCAGGATTTGGCTTTTCATGAACGGATTATAACGGAAGCCAACCATAAACGAATTCTTCATCTGTGGAAGAGCATTCGCCCTATCGTGATCACGGTGATGCTCATTACGACGCGGCAGGTATTCGGTGGCGGGGGCGCCAAGGTTCGCTATGTCATGGACAAGCATCTTCAGCTTATTGCGGAGATGGAATCCCTGGATCCGGCACGGATCCAAACGGCGGTTCAGCATTACTTCGATGATTCCCGTCGGACGCTTCATCTTAGTTTTCCGGAGGGTTAATATAATCCTCCCTTCCTCCGCACTGACATTACATGTGTATGCTCTAAGTTGTCGACAAGTATACAATAGAATTCGCTTTTGTTTTGGGTATACTACCGCAGAACAGCCCGATGATATTAACCATTTCCCAATTCAACTGGGTAATCTATAGGAGGAAGCAAGATATGAATTCACTATTCGGTCTCAGTCATAACGCTACCTTAATGATCTGGACACTGCTGACGATCGTCTTCCTGATCGTGCTGATTTCCAAATATAAATGGAATCCTTTCGTAACCTTACTGATCTCCGCACTGATCCTCGGTCTATTGACGGGCATGCAGCCTGCGGATGTGATTACTTCGATAACCGGCGGTCTTGGCGGAACGCTCGGAACGATTGCGATCGTTATCGCCCTTGGTACCATGCTGGGAAAAATGATGGCCGAATCCGGCGGCGCCGAGCAAATCGCCACCACCCTCGTGGACCGCTTCGGCGAGAAGCGCGTCCACTGGGCCATGATGATCGTCGGCTTTATTGTCGGTATTCCCGTATTTTTCGAGGTTGGCGTCATCCTGCTGATTCCTATTGTGTTCACGGTTGCACGCAAAACGAAAATGTCCCTGCTGCACATCGGCATTCCGATTCTAGCCGGATTGTCCACCGTTCACGGGCTGGTGCCTCCGCATCCCGCTCCGATGATTGCCATTGAAGCTTATGATGCGGACCTTGGCATGACCATTCTCTATTCGTTCCTGGTCGGAATTCCTGCAGCGATACTCGCCGGTCCTGTGTTCGGTAAATTTATCGGCAAACGGATTCGAACCGAACCGCCCGAAGAGCTGGCCGAGCAGTTTTCAAGCAAAGCGGAACGAGGCTTGCCAGGCTTCGGCATCACCTTGTTTACGATTCTGCTGCCGGTCATTCTGATGCTTATCGGGTCCGCGGCCGATATTATCGATCCGGAGTCCACCAGCTTCATTTCCGTGTTCTGCAAGTTTATCGGTCATGAAATCATTGCCCTGCTCATTGCTGCGGTCTTCTCCTTCTTCTCGCTTGGATTCGCCCGCGGCTTTAATAAACATGATCTTTCCCGCTTCACCAGCGAATGCCTCGCTCCGATCGCCACGATCATTCTGATCATCGGTGCAGGCGGCGCTTTCAAGCAGGTTCTGATCAACAGCGGCGTCGGCAATGCCATCGCCGAAATTGCAACCGGCGCCAACATCAACGTGATTCTGTTCGCATGGCTTGTCGCGGCACTCATTCGCATCGCAACCGGTTCTGCAACCGTAGCCATGACAACCGCCGCTGGAATCGTTGCTCCCGTGCTTGCGATGACGCCGGGCGCCAATGTGGAGCTAGTGGTGCTCGCTACCGGAGCAGGCTCCATCGTACTGTCCCACGTGAACGATGCCGGCTTCTGGATGGTAAAAGAATTCTTTAATATGACCGTAGCCCAGACGCTAAAATCCTGGACCGTGCTGGAAACGATTCTCTCCGTGACCGGGCTCGTGTTGGCCCTTGTTCTGAATGTAATTGTATAATGAAGCAATAAGACACATGAGGGCTCCCGAAGCGCTGTTTTTTAAGCAGCTGCCGGGTGCCCTTACGTAGAAAGAAGGTAGGTCTCTTGAGTACACATAACTATATGATCGGCGTCGATATCGGAACAACAAGCACCAAAGCGGTGCTTTTCAGGGAGAACGGTGAGGTCGTTGCCAAGGCCGGCGGCGAATATCCGCTGCTTACCCCGACGCCCTCTACGGCCGAACTAGACCCGGAACAAATCTTTCAAACCGTCATCGCCTCGGTTCAAGGCGTCACGACGCAGAGCGGGATCGATCCGGCTCGAGTGCTGTTCGTATCCTTTAGCGCAGCCATGCACAGCGTCATTGCCGTGGACAGCCAAGGCACCCCGCTGACCCGCTGCATTACCTGGGCGGACAACCGAAGTGCAGCCTGGTCGGCGAAGCTCAAAAAGGAACTTGGCGGCATGGAGCTGTACCTTAGAACCGGCACTCCGATACATCCCATGTCACCCGTAACCAAGCTGATGTGGATGCGGCATGAGCTGCCCTCCCTCTTTTCGCAAGCAGCCAAATTCATTTCGATCAAAGAATACGTTTATTTCAAACTATTCGGCCAATATGTCGTTGATCATTCCATTGCTTCCAGCACCGGGATGATGAACCTCGAGGCATTGGCATGGGATCCGCAGGCGCTGGAGCTTGCCGGCATCACCGAGGACCATTTGTCGACCATCGTCCCTACTACACATATCATGGAGGGCTTAAAAAGCGAGTATGCCGCAGCCATGGGGCTCTCCGTCTCCACGCCGTTCGTGCTCGGCGCTGCCGACGGAGTTCTGTCGAACCTGGGCGTGAACGCCATCCAGCCTGGCGTCGTTGCGGCCACGATCGGTACGAGCGGCGCCATCCGTACGGTCGTCGACAAGCCGATGACCGATCCGAAAGGACGTATTTTCTGCTATGCCTTAACGGAGAAGCATTGGGTCATCGGCGGCGCGGTCAATAACGGAGGCATGATTTTCCGCTGGGTTCGCGATGAATTTGCCGCCTCCGAGATCGAAACGGCCAAGCGTCTGGGCATCAATCCCTATGATGTGCTGACCAAAATCGCGGACCGTATTCCGCCCGGCTCGAACGGACTCCTATTCCACCCGTACCTGACGGGAGAACGCGCGCCATTATGGGATCCGAATGCCCGCGGCTCGTTCTTTGGCTTAACGCTCAATCATAAAAAAGAGCATATGATCCGCTCCGTGCTGGAGGGCGTGATCTTTAATATGTATACCGTTCTGCTGGCGATGGAGGAACAAATCGGCCGGCCGGCCAAAATTCATGCCACCGGCGGTTTCGCTCGTTCACCGATCTGGCGTCAGATGATGGCGGATATTTTTGACCAGCAGGTGATCGTGCCGGAAAGCTACGAGAGCTCTTGTCTTGGCGCAGTGGTCCTTGGACTGTACGCCACAGGCAGAGTGGAATCGCTCGATATCGTCGAGACGATGGTCGGCGGCACCCATGAACACCAACCCGTGAAAGAAAGCGCCGATATTTATAAAGCGCTACTGCCGATTTTCATCCGCATTTCCCGGAAGCTGGAGGAAGATTATGAGGCCATTACCGAATTCCAGCGCCGATTCGAGAACGCGTAAGCTTACTATAGTAAGAAAAACACCGTTCGACGTACCTTCTCAGAAAACAGCAGGCTTCCGATGTTGTTTTCTTCAATAACAGTCAGGTAGGCCATGCTTTGAAGTTCTAAACGTTCGTATATCATAAGGAAAGCCCGTTTTCGCTGGATCCGATCCATGACGAAAACGGGCTTTTTTTGTCATAAGGCTTGCGCAAAAAATATCCACAGCGAGAATCCCATACCGAAAATCCCCCCTGCCTTGCACATAAAGAAGTAGAAATCGCTGGGCTCCGGATTATCATACATCCAGTTTGATGGCGAAATATGAAACATAAACCGCTGGAAAGGCTCATATCTGAAGAAGCACCAGTTCATGATCCCTATCCCGAGCGCCAACAAAAAAAATCCTATGCTGCCATTCGGGTCATGAAACCGCTCGTCAGCAGCCTTGGCCAGCTCCGTTGGGAAATAGCGGGGCTCATCCGGATCGGATCGATAAACTTGGCCGCTGCCGTCCATGAACCTCATGCCGGGTATCACCATCTCCCCCTTCTCGTCGTATGCAAGAAAGCTCCGGTCCCCAAACGGTTCCACGCGGTAGACTTTCCCGTCAGGATAGATCACTTCATAGGACGAAGAATGCCCCGTTCCGTGGCCATATGCCCGTATTTCGTATATTTCGCCGGCAATCTCAACCCTTTTCCCTTCTTCACCGGTATGGACATAGATTGGCTCCCCGCGGCCAAATGATCCTCTGTACTCGATGGTCCCATTTCCCGAATCGGCATATTTCGCGTACTTTATGTCTTCCATATGAAACACTTTCTTCGAATAATAGCTCTGAGCCCATACCGCGACCAGAACCAATAGGGCGGCCAGTGCAAGCAGCACCCCTATTTTTCTCCAGCTCATGCCCTTCCCTTCGGTCCGCATCCATGGTTCCCCCGCTCCATTTTTCCTTATAGTACGGTCGTCCGCAAAGAAGGTTGCAATGGAACAGCCTATACTCAGATGTTTTTAACTTCTGCGCACACTGCGCGGGTGAGGTCCGAGTCATTCCTGGACGCTCGCCGACCATTCGACGCCATAAGCGTTCTGAATCTATCAACTGAAATCGACTAGAGAGCCATTATTAAGTTGAGCAACAAAAAAAGCCCTCGAAAGGAAACTTGGAGATTCCATTTGGGGACTTTGGATGACTATCCACAGCTATTTTTCACCTTTGGTCGATTGTGCGGCTGCTAGAACATTCAACCAGAAGTTATGAACAGATGGTGAGAGAAGAAAATTCTGCTTGCCAATCGGACAAGCTGTGAATAATTTTTCGCGCTTTGAGGCCAATGATGTCGAATGCCGAACAGATTATAAACAATATATAGTGGTGTGAATAATAATTATGCACAACGTATTGAATTTGTGGATAAATTAGCGGCATACATTGAAAATAAGGCCTTCTTTTGCTATGATGATATTACTTTTGGTTGTGAATATGTGAATGAAGCTATAATATTATCAACAGGCTGTGGATAAAGTTGTGAACAATTTCAATTTATCCATATTTTTTTGTTTCCACAGGAGTTGGTTCTGGGGATAATTAGACATCATTCATTTTCTTTCGACAATTCCACACATGGCTCTAGCCACATTTGGAAGATTTAAAGGAGTGACAGTTTTGGAAAGCCATACTTCCGAATTATGGCAAGAAATATTATCGATCATACAAACCAAGCTGAGCAAACCGAGTTTTGACACTTGGTTTAAAGCTACCAAGGCATTGACCATTAACGATCACTCCGTCGTCATTTCCGCGCCGACAACGTTTGCTGTGGAATGGCTGGAGAGCCGATACACCAAGCTGGTTAGTGCAACCGTGCTGGAGGTGGTGGGCAAGCAGGTCGACGTTCGCTTCGTGATCGAAGAGACGAAGGCACACGAACCTGCTCCGCAGCAGCCCTCGCCGCCGCTTGAAATATCCGGTGAAGAAATTCAGTCCCATATGCTGAACCCGAAGTACACGTTCGACACGTTTGTCATCGGTTCGGGTAACCGGTTCGCACATGCTGCCTCGCTCGCCGTTGCCGAAGCTCCGGCTAAGGCGTATAACCCGTTATTCCTTTATGGTGGAGTAGGCCTTGGAAAAACGCACTTGATGCATGCCATCGGCCACTACATTTTAGAGCACAATCCCAGCAGCAAAGTCGTGTACATTTCCTCCGAGAAATTCACCAACGAGTTCATCAACTCCATTCGGGACAACCGTGCAGAAAGCTTCCGCAACAAGTACCGCAACGTTGATATTCTGCTCATTGATGATATCCAGTTCTTGGCCGGGAAAGAATCGACGCAGGAGGAATTTTTCCATACGTTTAACGCCCTGCATGAAGAGCGGAAGCAGATTATCATATCCAGTGACCGTCCCCCCAAGGAGATCCCGACGCTGGAAGAACGGCTCCGTTCCCGCTTCGAATGGGGATTGATCACCGACATTCAACCGCCGGATCTGGAGACGCGGATCGCCATCCTTCGCAAGAAGGCCAAGGCCGAGAATCTGGATATTCCGAACGAAGCCATGATGTATATCGCCAATCAGATCGATACGAACATTCGTGAGCTTGAAGGTGCCCTTATCCGTGTCGTCGCTTATTCCTCCCTGACCAATCAGGACGTTACAACGCATCTGGCAGCCGAAGCCCTGAAGGATATCATCCCGTCCAGCCGGCCGAGAATGATTACGATTCAGGATATCCAACAAAAGGTCGGCGAGTTTTACAACCTGAGACTGGAAGACTTCAAAGCCCGCAAACGGACCAAAGCCGTCGCGTTTCCGCGGCAAATTGCCATGTACTTGTCCCGCGAATTAACCGACTACTCTCTTCCCAAGATCGGAGAGGCATTCGGAGGCCGGGATCATACCACTGTCATTCATGCCCATGAGAAGATTACCCAATCTCTGAAAACGGACCAGGAGCTTTTCAAAGTGGTCAATAACATTACGGAGAAAATCAAAAATCCAACCTGAACAAGTTCAAAGCCTATGCACAATCTATACACATGTGGATAGGCTTAATTTTATGCCTTTTACGAGGCTTATCCACATATTCAGTGTCCCTATTACTATTACTAATAATAATTAATAAATAAATTAACCATAAAGAGGGGAATCCCCTTGGCTTTCGCCAAGAGAAAAACCCCCTCTCATTTTTCCGTAAGGAGTGAACTTGATGAAAATCAGCATATTAAAAAATGTATTAAACGAATCCATTCAACACGTATCGAAGGCGATCTCCAGCCGAACCACGATTCCGATCCTCAGCGGCATTAAACTGGATGTCACGTATTCGGGCGTCACGCTAACAGCCAGCGATACGGATATTTCCATTCAATCGTTTATTCCTGCGGAGGATGAGAAGCATACCATCGTTCAGGTAGAGCAGCCTGGCAGCGTTGTGCTGCCAGCCAAATTCTTCGTTGAAATCATCAAGAAACTGCCTTCCCAAGAAATTCAGATGGAGGTCAAAGAAAACTTCCAGACCTTTATTTCTTCGGGGGCCACGGAAATCCAGATGGTCGGCTTGGATCCGGAGGAATTCCCGGTATTGCCTAACATCGAGGGCAGCCAAACCGTTTCTTTGCCAGGTGATCTGTTGAAAAACATGATCAAACAAACGGTATTCTCCATTTCCACCCATGAAACCACGCCTATTTTGACGGGGGTATTATGGAGTCTGAACGACAATGAGCTGAAATTTACGGCCACGGACCGTCACAGACTGGCTACTCGCTCCGCCCATCTTGAGGGAGCTGACGGCATTTCGTTCAACAATGTCGTGATTGCGGGCAAAACGCTGAACGAGCTGAGCAAAATCATTCCGGACCAAAATACGCTGGTTGATATCGTTGTCGCGGATAATCAGGTATTATTTAAAATTGACCGTGTTCTGTTCTATTCCCGTATATTGGACGGCATTTATCCCGATACTTCTAGAATTATTCCAACCTCGCATAAAACAGAACTGGTTTTGGACACAAAAAAATTAAGCGAGTCGATCGACCGTGCCTATCTGCTCTCCAAAGAGGAGAAAACAAACATTGTTCTCCTGCAAACGATGGAGCATGGCGGCATCGAGATCTCTTCCAGCTCCTCCGAGCTTGGTAAAGTTCGCGAAGAATTGGACCTGATCGATTTCAAAGGGGAGCCGCTGCGCATCTCGTTCAACTCGAAATACATGCTGGACGTGCTCAAGGTGGTTGAAAGTGAACAGCTGATGATTGCTTTCATGGGCGTCATGAGCCCGATCATCCTGAAGCCGCTCGACGACAGCAAGAGCCAATATATTATTCTGCCGTACCGTACGGCCAATTAAAGTTATCCCCATGTTGATAGGGATGAAAGGACGAAGTCATGAAACAAATTTTTATCCACAGTGAATATATCAAGCTGGATCAGTTCTTGAAGCTATCCGATTGCGTATCCACAGGTGGGATGGCGAAGGCGCTGCTCGCGGAAGGGGCAGTTCTGGTCAACGACGAGAAGGAAGAGCGGCGCGGACGCAAACTGGTTCCCGGCGACATCATCAAGGTAGAGGATTGCGGGACGTTTCAGGTGGCAGCACAATAGACAGCCTCCCGCAGCCGCTTTGGCGCTAAGCGCGGAAGACGAGGGAGAGGATAAGCTTGTTTGTCAAAAATGTCAGCCTGCAGCATTACCGAAATTACGAGAAGCTGCAGCTTGAGGCATTTGGCGATGTCAATTTGATCATCGGACGCAATGCCCAAGGAAAGACGAATTTGATGGAGGCGCTCTTCGTGCTTGCTTTAACGAAGAGCCACCGTACCTCCAAGGATCGCGAATTGATCGGGTTCGAGCAGTCTAGCGCCCATATATCTGCCGAGATTGATCGCAAGTACGGCACTTTGAGGCTGGAGCTGAGCTTGTCTCAGCAGGGGAAGAAGGCAAAAATCAACGGGCTTGAGCAGCGGAAGCTTAGCGATTTCATCGGCTCGCTCAATGTCGTGATGTTTGCTCCCGAGGATCTGGAGATTGTCAAAGGCACGCCGGGGGTCCGCCGCCGGTTTCTTGACATGGAAATCGGGCAGGTGGCCCCCAGCTACCTGTTTCATCTGCAGCAATACCAGAAGGTGCTCGTGCAGCGCAACAATCTGCTGAAGCAATTGTGGGGGAAGGGCAGCGCCGAGCAGGCGATGCTTGAAATTTGGAACAGCCAATTGGCAGAACATGGTGTTAAAATCGTCAAGAAGAGGAAACAATTTATAAAAAAGCTGCAAAAGTGGGCGGAAAGCATCCATCAGGGGATCACCAACGGCCTGGAAGACCTCTCTTTGCACTACCTTCCATCCTTTGCCGACGCGGAGGAAGAAGATGAAGCTGTCTTATTTGAGACATTTATGATAAAATTATCACAAATGAAAGAGCAAGAAATACGGCGTGGTATGACATTGGCAGGTCCTCATCGAGATGATCTGGCTTTTTATATTAATGGCAAAGAAGTCCAAACGTATGGATCTCAAGGTCAGCAGCGGACGACGGCGCTATCTTTGAAACTGGCTGAAATCGAGCTGATACAGGAAGAGATCGGTGAATATCCGGTGCTGCTTCTGGATGATGTGCTTTCTGAATTGGATCCGTACCGGCAGACACAATTGATTGAGACATTCCAGAGCAAAGTGCAGACATTCATCACGGCGACGGGCATTGAGAGTTTGAATACCGACAAATTGAAGGGTGCCAGCATTTATCATGTCCATGACGGACAGGTGGGCTCTTAAGGAGTGATTCCATATGTATATTCATTTGGGCGGAGAGAAGATCATCCGTTCGTCAGAGCTGGTTGGGATATTCGATATCTCGATAGAGAAATCCTCGAAAATCTCCAAGCAGTTCGTCACGCATGCCCAGCAGCATAAAGTCGTGGAGTTGATTGGCGAAGAGGATCCGAAATCCATCGTGGTGACGAAATCGATCGTCTATTACTCTCCGATTTCCTCTGCAACACTTAAGAAACGAGCGAATCATTTTGTAGCTCAGGCATAACAGAATCTGTAGAAGTAGGTGAAGGCATGTCTATGAATCAACCGACATATGATGAGAATCAGATTCAGGTACTGGAAGGATTGGAAGCCGTTCGTAAACGGCCGGGTATGTATATCGGATCTACCAGTGCCAAGGGTTTGCATCATTTGGTATGGGAAGTTGTGGACAATAGTATTGACGAAGCGATGGCGGGAATATGCGACCATATCGAAATCATTGTCCATGAGGATAACAGCATAACCGTTATCGATAACGGTCGCGGCATTCCGGTCGGCGAGAACGCCAAGCTGAAGAAGTCGACGCTGGAAGTGGTTATGACCGTCCTTCATGCCGGCGGTAAATTTGGCGGCGGCGGATATAAAGTATCCGGCGGTCTGCATGGTGTCGGCGTTTCGGTCGTGAATGCACTGTCTTCGAAAGTCGTGGTTCAGGTCAAACGTGACGGGCACATCTACCAGCAGGAATATCATCGCGGCGTACCCCAATATGACATCAAAATCATCGGGGATTCCGACGATCACGGGACTACGGTAACCTTCCTGCCGGATCCGGAGATTTTCACGGAAACGACGGTCTATGACTATACAACTCTCCTGACGCGGATCCGTGAGCTGGCGTTCCTGAACAAGGGCATCGCGCTTACGCTGACGGACGAACGTACCGGGGCCTCCGACTACTTCAAGTACGAGGGCGGTATTATCGAATACGTCAAATTCCTGAATGAGAAGAAGGAAGCTCTGCACGAAGACCCGATCTATGTGGAGGGTTCCCGGGATAACATTCAGGTGGAAGTGTCGCTTCAGTATAACGACAGCTATACCGAGAATATTTATTCTTTTGCCAATAATATCAACACGCACGAAGGCGGAACGCATGAATCCGGCTTTAAGAGCGCGCTCACCCGGATCATCAATGACTATGCCCGCAAAACGGGATTGATCAAAGACAACAGCAGCAACCTGTCGGGTGACGACGTGCGTGAAGGATTGACGGCGATCATTTCGGTCAAAGTGCCGGAGCCGCAATTCGAAGGACAAACGAAGACCAAGCTCGGCAACAGCGAAGTGCGCGGGATCGTGGAATCCTTGTTCGCGGAGAAACTGCAGGAGTTCCTGCAGGAGAACCCGGCGGTTTCCCGCCGGATCCTGGAGAAGGCGCTTCAGGCATCGCGTGCCCGCGAAGCGGCTCGTAAAGCCCGCGAGATGACGCGCCGGAAGAGCGCCCTTGAAGTCAGCGCATTGCCGGGTAAACTGGCGGACTGCTCCTCCAAGGACGCTTCCATCAGTGAGCTGTACATCGTCGAAGGCGACTCTGCCGGCGGTTCCGCCAAGCAGGGGCGCGATCGGCATTTCCAGGCGATTTTGCCGCTGCGTGGTAAAATCCTCAACGTCGAAAAGGCGCGGCTTGACCGCATCCTGTCCAATGCGGAGATCCGAGCCATCATTACGGCTCTGGGCACGGGGATTGCGGAGGATTTCGATCTCTCCAAAGCCCGTTACCACAAAATCATTATCATGACCGATGCCGACGTCGACGGTGCGCATATTCGTACCTTGCTGCTGACGTTCTTCTACCGTTACATGCGCAAGCTGGTGGAAGCGGGTTATATCTACATCGCCCAACCTCCGCTCTTCAAGATCGAGCGCAACAAGGTGATCCGGTATGCCGGCAGCGAGAGAGAACGCGACGAGATCATCAAGGAATTCGGCGAGAACGTCAAAATCAACGTACAGCGTTACAAAGGTCTTGGCGAGATGAACGCCGGCCAGCTGTGGGAGACGACGATGGATCCCGAGAGCCGTACGATGCTCCAGGTGACGATCGAGGATGCAATCTTGGCCGATACGTTGTTTGATACCCTGATGGGCGACAACGTGGAGCCGCGCCGGGATTTCATACAGGAGCATGCGAAGTCGGTCCGGAATCTGGACGTATAAAGTACTGCAAGCTAAAGAGGGGGATCCCCAAGGTCTGTGAAGGCCTCAGGGGATACCCCTCTTTTTTAATAACGGGCAAAGGCCGTGAGTCGTTGCATAACAGGATCCAAGATTCAGAGAGACTTTCTAACCGGTTTTTTTGGTTTTCTTCTTGCTTGATAAGTTACGTCCGTAAGCGTTAGCGTATTTTTCTACCTGTTTGTAGATGCTGGGATCCTTGAAGAATTTCTTGAACGGGAACAGGGCAGGTTTGGTATTAACCTCCAGGATCCAAATGTTCCAGCGAGCGTCAATCGCAACATCCAGGCCGATTTCTTTCAGGTTCGGATACGTTTTTTGCAGCTGCGAAGCGACATTCACTCCAAGCGTATTCAGTTCTTTACGGATATTCCCTGCTTCTTCAGCCGTCATATGCTCGAGCATTAGCGGTTTGTAATGATGAACCACGCCGCCGCTGTGATGGTTGGTAATGATTTTATTTTTGGCCGCGACCCGGCCGATTATTCCTGTGCTCACCCACTGACCGGAAGGACTCTTCTGGGTAAGTACACGAAGATCAAAGGGACGGTTTTTATGGCGGAGCAGGTGGATGCCTTGCTGAATCAGATAGTCCTTGCCCTGAAACAAGGCGCTTAATGTTGTATGGAGACTCTCCAGAGAGGTAAATACTTCGGTTTTATGGTCGTAACGAAGCATGTAGGAAGCATTCGTTGTTTCATCAGTATCCGCGGTTTGGGAATGGAGCTGTTCGACCGACATCACGCCGATGCCGTAGGTCCCTCGGTCAGGCTTGATATACACAAGCGTATGCGTATTCAGCATGTCTTCAAGCGTCTCCAATGAATATAGGCGGGTAGCGGGAACATAAGAGGCGAGGCCTTTGTTTTTCAACAGTATTTTCGTTTTCGCCCATTTGCTTGCAACGCGTTGGATAGTCAAACATCTTCATCCTTTCTTAGCTGTATGATTGGAGTGACAGGATTTGCCTGTCTCGTAATACAAACTCGTGCTACCGGTTGATTTAAAAGACTGTGGCCGCCTCTGACAAGAGAGGGGATGCCCGGAAAACATAGGACAAGTATGACAAACAGTGGTATAATATAAAGATGTGATGATTCGAAAAGTCCTTTGCAATGCATTGTATGTGAAAAGGGGCACGGAGGACAGGGCGTATATCCCGGTTTCCGGGCAAAAATCATGCTTTCACTTGATCCATCCCGTGTTTAATTGTGCGATGTTTGTGAAAGTAATATAATAAAGGTTAGTGCGTTTCTAGGTTTCTGATCACTATTCTGCTTTTTTCACATAGATCAAGGCATGGTTGATAGGAAAATGAAGGAGGTCCAGCATGGCGGAAGAAAATTTCTCCCAAATCAAAGATCGGGACATTGGTACCGAGATGCGCGAGTCCTTTATGGATTACGCGATGAGCATCATTGTCAGCCGGGCTTTGCCGGATGTACGGGACGGAATGAAGCCAGTACACCGTCGTATTCTGTATGCGATGTCCGAACTTGGAATGGCTCCGGATAAACCGCATAAGAAATCGGCAAGAATCGTAGGCGAAGTTATTGGTAAGTACCATCCTCATGGTGATTCCGCAGTTTATGAATCCATGGTCCGGATGGCGCAGGACTTCTCCATGCGTTACATGCTTGTTGATGGGCACGGGAACTTCGGTTCCATCGACGGCGATATGGCAGCGGCTATGCGGTATACCGAGGCTCGTTTATCGAAGATTGCCATGGAAATGCTGCGTGATATTAATAAAGAGACGATAGACTTTGCTCCGAACTATGACGGCGAGGAGCAGGAGCCGGTGGTTCTTCCTGCGCGTTATCCTAACCTGCTGGTAAACGGCGTGTCGGGGATCGCGGTAGGGATGGCTACCAATATTCCGCCTCACAATCTTGGTGAAGTCATCGATGGTGTACAGGCGATGATTCGTAACCCTGACATCACGCCGATGGAACTGATGGAATACATCCAGGGACCGGATTTCCCGACAGCGGGTTATATTCTGGGACGTGAAGGCATTCGCCAGGCTTATCGTACGGGACGCGGTTCCGTTACGATGCGGGCGAAGGCGACGATCGAAGAGAATAATAACAAGGCGCGCATTGTCGTTCATGAGATTCCGTATCAAGTGAACAAGGCTCGTCTGGTAGAGAAAATTGCGGAATTGGTTCGCGAAAAACGAATTGACGGCATTACGGATCTGCGCGATGAATCGGACCGTAACGGCATGCGGATCGTTATTGAGCTGCGCCGGGACGTCAACCCGAATGTCGTTTTGAATAACCTGTACAAGCATACGGCCATGCAGTCGAATTTCGGCATTAATATGCTGGCCATTGTGAACAATGAACCGAAGATATTGAATCTGCGCGACGTGCTGTTCCACTATTTGGAGCATCAGGTCAGCGTTATCCGCCGCCGGACCGAGTTCGAACTCAAGAAGGCGGAGGCCCGCGCTCATATTCTCGAAGGTTTGCGGGTTGCACTGGATCATCTCGATGAGGTCATTGCCCTCATTCGCGCTTCCCAAACCACAGAGGCTGCCCGTGAGGGCTTGATGGAGCGTTTCGGTCTCAGTCATGAGCAGGCACAGGCCATTCTGGATATGCGTCTGCAGCGTCTGACCGGACTCGAACGTGAGAAGATCGAGAACGAATATCAGGAATTGCTTGCCAGAATCGCGGAACTCCGTGAAATCTTGGCTAATGAGCATCTTGTGCTTCAGATCATCAATGATGAGCTGCAAGAGATTAAGGAACGCTTTGCGGATGAACGCCGTACCGAAATTACGGTCGGGGAAGACAGCATCCTGGACGAGGATCTGATTCCGCGCGAAGAAGTGATCATCACCATTACGCATACGGGTTATATCAAGCGTCTGCCTGCGAACACCTATCGCAGCCAGAAGCGGGGCGGACGCGGCGTTGTGGGGATGGATACGAAGAGCGAGGACTTTGTCGAGCATCTCTTCGTCACGAATTCCCACCATTACCTGATGTTCTTTACAGACAAAGGGAAGGCGTACCGGTTAAAAGCCTATGAAATTCCAGAGCTGAGCCGTACCGCCCGCGGAACGCCGATCATCAACCTGATTCAGATTGAACAGGGCGAATCGATCAATGCCGTGATTCCGGTGGAGAACTTTGACAGCGATAATTACCTGTTCTTTGCAACACGCCAGGGTGTTGTTAAGAAAACCCCGCTTGAGGATTATGTGAATATCCGCAAGGGCGGTCTGATTGCGATTAATCTGCGCGACGACGATTCCCTGATCGAGGTGAAGCTGACGGACGGTCAGCAAGAAATCATTATGGGAACGGCGCAAGGAATGTCCATCCGCTTCAAGGAGAGTGATGTTCGCTCGATGGGAAGAAGCGCGACCGGGGTGAAAGGGATCACGCTGGATGACAATGATGAAGTCATTGGCATGGACGTAGTGGACCAGGAGCTTGATATCCTCATTGTAACGACCAAAGGTTACGGCAAGCGGACGCCTGCAAGCGACTACCGCAGCCAGACCCGTGGTGGTAAAGGGATCAAGACCATCAATATTACGGAGAAGAATGGACCGGTTGTGGCACTGAAGGTCGTGAAATCGGAAGAAGACCTCATGATCATTACGGCAAGCGGCACCATCATCCGTACGAGCATGGAGGGCATCTCCACCATGGGCCGCTATGCTCAAGGCGTGAAGCTGATCAACATCCGCGAGGACGATGCCGTAGGTACCGTCTGCCGTGCGGATAAGAGCGATGAGCCGGATGCCGACGAAGAGGGAGAAGTAGGCCAAGACGGCGCAGAACCAATCGAGCCGGCCGAGCCGACCGAAGAATAACGAAGAAGCTTGGCATGGATGCAGATTTGCATCCATGCTCTTTTTTTGTTTTATCGGATTACAAATTCAGGGAATTGGTATTGTACAGGCTGCGGAAGACGAACTATAATATGTATATTATAAGGTGAAGTTAGCTGCCATGACGCAGCTTATTAGATGGAGAGGGTTGATCATGACGATCAAAGCCGTAAATGAAGTAGTGGCCGGAGTAAAGCTGGCTAAAGATGTACATACGCCTCTGGGGGGACTGTTGCTTCAAAAAGGCAAGGTCTTGCTTCCCCGGGATCTGGAAGTGTTAAAGGCTTTCATGGTGGACCATGTTACCGTAGAGTCCGTTGAAGCGGAGAGCACAAGAATACCGACCGTAAAATCCGCAGGGCAAAAGCCTTCACTGATCTTTACGGGGAATCAACAGGGCAACGGGAACGAAGAAGCGCCTGCCCGAAAAGATCTGGCCTTGCATGAGGAATATGACAAGACCATGACCTTGGTCAAAAACTGTTATCAATCCGCAATAACAGGCGAGCTTCGAATGTATGAAGTTCGTAATCAGATGGAAAACTTATTGAAGCACCAACATGAGTATCACATTCTTAAATTTATTCCACGCATGACGAATCGCCATGATTACCGGTATCACAGTGCTGTGCTTTGCGCCCTTTCCTCCTATAAGCTGGCACAATGGGTGGGGCTTCCGCAGAAAGATTGGATGCAGGTCGCTTTTGCAGGATTGCTGCATGATATCGGAAATGCCAAGATTGATCCCATTGTGTTGAATAAACCTTCCAAGCTAACCGAAGAAGAGAATGAGGAAGTACGTCAGCATACGACCTATGGTTATCAGATTCTCAAGAATGTGGCGGCAGTGAATGAAGGAGTACGGCTCGCAGCTCTTCAGCATCATGAAAAAGTGGATGGCTCTGGATATCCACTCCGCCTTGAGGGGAACAAGATTCATATCTATGCCAAGATCGTCGCCGTTACGGATATCTTTCATGCAATGACATTGGATAAGTTCTATCGGAATGCCCAATCGCCCTATGTTGTGCTGGAACAAATCCAGCTGGAAGCCTTCGGCAAGCTGGACCCCAAGATCGTCCAGACGTTTATTCAGAAGGTAACCGCCCTCCATTCAGGTACTTGCGTACGCCTGAGCAATGGGACTTCGGGAGAGATTGTTTTTACCGATAGCCAGCATCCAACCAGACCGATGGTATCCGTTCAGGGAGAGATCATTAACCTGATGCAGCAGCGGCAGCTCTATATAGAAGAAGTCATTTACTGATTTATTTAAAAAAGGGTTGACCTACATAGAAATGCTGTGGTATATTATTTTTTGCCGCTTCTAAGCGGGAATATATCGCAGCTTTCAATGAATTAAAAGTTTTTCGAAAAAAGCTTGCTAAGTAACTGAGAATGTGATATATTATAAGAGTTGCTGATGCGAACGAGATTCGCCGGCGACGAAGAAGTTGATCTTTGAAAACTGAACAACGAGTGAGTAAAACGAACCACTTCGGTGGGGAGTTGAAATAGAGAATTGAACAAATTCTCGTCAGTTAAGAAATGAGCAAGTCAAACTTTATTGGAGAGTTTGATCCTGGCTCAGGACGAACGCTGGCGGCGTGCCTAATACATGCAAGTCGAGCGGACTTGATGGAGTGCTTGCACTCCTGAAGGTTAGCGGCGG
>Ga0209784_100159_pt1 | contig 61283 bp, 52 predicted proteins | sample AraplaCvi_mLB_r2_2_FD_184284 | JGI IMG/M metagenome (GOLD analysis project Ga0209784, IMG submission 184284) | Arabidopsis root microbial communities from North Carolina, USA - plate scrape CL_Cvi_mLB_r2 (SPAdes) (version 2) | ecosystem: Host-associated > Plants > Roots > Endosphere | place: USA...
AAGACTCCTTTCGTACGAAGCCGGTTGACCAGACCTGACTTGATTGTACGTTTGGAGTTTTTTTATTGTCCATAGCTAAAAGCTTTCCGGAACCCCCTGCACAGCAGGGGGTTTTCAAAGAATATAATAAAAAAAGCAACCTGAAACCTTCAGATTGCCATCATTTTATCAGCGATTTTTTGATGTCTATCAGCGATTTACCCGGTTTTATCAGCGATTCTTTGGTGTTTATCAGCGATTTACCTTGTTTTATCAGCGATTCATCTTGCAAATTAACCTTCGCCTCTAGATTGTGCAAGCTTCGATAAATAGTATTGCTCCTCTCTTAGCATATGATCTGCCATTAGAGCTGTAAATGTACCTAATACTTCTGCACTTAACTCCATCTCCTCTAACTCCCGTAAAAAAGTTTTGAATAATCCCATTTCAATATCCACATCATGATTAAAGCGAGTTAATGCGGGGAATGAGTCTATATTTGAACGCAAATATCCTGTAAGCTCCACTGCCTTCAAATAAAATTGTTCAAAATGTTGAGCAAAGGTAGTACTTTTTTGCCTCAACCTTCTTTCTACACCATCCAGATCGTCATGAATGATACCTGCATGTCCTGATGCATCTAACAGCCAGAGTAAATGATGATGTAGCTCATGAAAGATTGGCGGGACTTCCCCCTTCTTCAGATAGCTAAGGACATTTTGATACTCCTCTAATTCATTCACCATATGATTAATAAAAGTAGGTGGTAGATGGATATTAATATTTCCCGTTAATTGCTTTCTAAGCAAATAAAATTTAAATTGCTTTAGTTGTTCTACAGCTTCATCGACTGTAAGTGAGAAGGACACCGCATTATTGGCATCTATCGAATTAACATAAGCAAGAAGCTGAGAAAATTTGAGAATAAATGCGCTCGCTCTTTTAATATCCTCTGTTTCCGATGGATACAAGGAATCATGAATAAATTGAGAATGATCTTTCAATATCCTTAACCAAAACCTATGTTCAAACACCGCATGTTGTAAATAGTTCGACAACCAGTCATCCCCTTTATTCTTTACGTTCTTCTATTCTATTCTTCATGAAAATCTAATATTAATGCTAAACCTAAAATGGTCTTTTCGTATAGGATGAAACGCTTAAAGCTATACTACTAATGCTGAATTTTCATTAAAGGAACATACTGAAAAATTAGGAGGGGATATGCTTGTCCACAAAAGACAATACATTATCAATTTTCGCCTTAGGTGGCATTAATGAGATTGGCAAAAATATGTATGTAGTACAGTACGGGAATGATATGTTAATTATCGACTGCGGCGCTAAATTTCCAGACGAAAGCCTACTAGGTATCGATTTAATAATTCCTGATATTACGTACTTACTGGAAAATAAAGAGAAAATCAAAGCATTAATTGTAACTCATGGACATGAGGATCATATCGGCGGTATCCCTTATCTATTAAAAAAAATAAATGTCCCTATTTATGCAACACGTTTTACTCTTGGTTTAATCGAGCTAAAGCTGAAAGAACATAAGCTTTTAAGAGAGACTGAATTAATAGAAATTAACTCCGATTCATCATTAAATTTCGGACAAGTTGGTGTTGATTTCTTTAGAACAAACCATAGTATACCTGATTGCTTAGGTATCGTTATAAATACACCCGAAGGAAATGTCGTACACACTGGAGATTTTAAATTTGATTTAACGCCTGTCAACAATCAGTTTGCAGATATTCATAAAATGTCCGAGATAGGATCAGAAGGCGTGCTAGTACTTATTTCTGAAAGTACGAATGCTGAACGACCTGGTTTAACTCCTTCAGAGAAGCTTGTCGGTGGTCATATAGAAGATGCATTTTTACATGCCGAGCGTAAAATTGTTATCTCTACTTTCGCTTCTAATGTTAATCGCATACAGCAAATTGTAGATGCAACGATTACGACAAATAGAAAGCTTGCATTACTTGGTCGGAGTATGGTGAATGTTGTAGATGTTGCGCTTGAGCGAGGCTATTTAAACATTCCAGAGGATATGCTAATAGATGCTCGTGAGGTGAAATATCTTCCACCCGAAGAAGTTGTTGTATTATGTACGGGTAGTCAAGGTGAGCCATTAGCTGCACTCTCTCGCTTAGCAAATGGAAATCATCGTGAAGTGAAAATTTTACCTGATGACACAGTTATTTTAGCTTCATCTCCTATTCCAGGGAATGAAAAGGGTGTTTCACGAATTGTTGATAATTTGTTCCAGCTAGGTGCGAAGGTTATTTATGGTTCGGCTAGTCATACAGGTATGCACGTTTCAGGTCATGGCTACCAGGAAGATTTAAAACTAATGCTGACGCTAATGAAGCCCAAATTTTTTATTCCGATTCATGGTGAATTCCGTATGTTACATCAGCACCGCTTGTTAGCTGAGTCCGTTGGTGTCAAAAGAGGGCATACGTTTATTATGAAAAACGGGGATGTTGTGGATATTGAACATGCAATGGCTAGGCAAACACGTAAAATCCCTTCAGGTGATACGTATGTCGACGGTATCGGTATTGGTGAAGTCGAAGGAATTGTTTTACGAGATCGCAAACAGCTATCAGAAGACGGCATGCTCGTTATCGTTATAACACTTAATAAAATAGATGGCACCTTCATTTCAGAACCAGATACAATTTCACGAGGCTTTGTTTATGCCAAAGACTTTGAGGAGCTGTTAATGAAAGTAAATGTTCTCGTCAAAGAAACGGTCAATGAGCTGCAGGAAGAAACTAAGCAGCCAATCCATGTCTTAAAAAGAGAAATGAAAAGAGCTGTTGGTCAATATCTATTTACACAAACAAAAAGAAAACCAATGATTTTACCAATAATTATCGAAATTTAACTCAGCATATGTTTTATGATGTCTTTTGTATTAAAAGCATAGACAGGTACAATTATGCCCCGACATAATTGATGAAAGTCGGTGTGAAAGATGTTGTCCTTTACACCGACTAAATTTATTTTATCTAATTCTAGTGGAGATAAAGAACTGATTATTGTGCAATTTTATTAAAGCTCACCCTTAAAAATTTTATGTAGCATAACATCATAATGATGCTGAGCCTGATTAAACCCATGATGTAAACTTTTTGAGTGATTTTCTATTTGCATCGAGAAATTGTGAAAATTCTGTGGTAACACTTCTACAGCTGTCATTAAAGACTCTTTATTTTTTAATAAAAACTGAATCTTATTTAAAATTTGCACCATTTTTTGTTGGACAGCTAACATCGGGATATCTATAGGTATATCATACAAATGATGCCATTCTTTATGAATTTGATACCATTTGAGAAAGTGTAATAAATAATCACTTAAAATAATTGTTTCATTTGGAATAATAGCGACGATATCATTTGCAATACACATTTCAGTTTCGCATTGATAAATATATTTATTTGCTTCCTTCAAATTAGCTTTCGTAAAAATGATGGTTTTAGCTGGTACTAGTGAACACTTTAAATGTTCTTTCAATGTAATATTAACTTTTGGTAATTGTTCAATATTACCATTTAGCATTAACTTTTTTAAATTTTCTGCTGTAATTAGGGGGACTCCGACGTTTGTAAAATACTTGTTCGTCGGTACTATTTTCCCCTCTTCTATTTTAGCAACTTCATCTAATCGATAACGCTTTACCATGCATGAATCCTCCAATCTCTAAAACAAGCTTCTAAGAATAAATCAACATCGTTTTACACATGGCTTTTCTCCCAATAAAAACTTACCATCAATCATTGTACCATTTTATTAGAACATTATCTCTATTATACCACTATAATGGTATAGGCATTTTCAATGTTTTTCACTAGCTTTTTACATAGAGGTGAATCATATGTCAGACTTTTTAAAGCTAGTAGGCGAACAACTCCGTATTATTAGGGTATCTAAAGGGCTTAGTCAGGAAGAAGTAGCAGAAAAAACGGGGAAACTAGGTTTTAGTAAAGGACGAATCTCAAACATTGAACACGGACAGTCTAATATCACATTAAGCACTTTAGAAACGCTAATGAAAGCATTAGATATTGCCCCTGAGGAGCTTTTTAATTTTCAAAAATTATCCGGTGTTACTGATATTGAAGAAAAAAATCTTATGCTTGATATACATCGATCAGTATTAAGGGAGCGCAATTTAGACGAAGTGAAATACGTAGTACGCATTACGAAGGATTTTTTAGATACTATTGATTCACAATCAAAGAAAAACAGCTCCAATAATCAATAACGTTGGAGCTGTTTGACGGTTAGCCAAAAAATATTTTTAACCAATATCATCCATTGGTGATGAGCCTGTTTTAACCATATAAAAGATCCATTTAGTCTACAACCAAATGGATCTTTTTTTACATTCCAAACTTTTGACGATAGCCACATTTTCTGCATAGCTCTTCTACAGCTTCTCTACGTGAAAATCCGTCGACAATATTATTTGCCCGTTGTCCTTGAACAATGTCTGTAAAGGATTGCTCATTCACATTTCCCAAATTTATAACGCCCTCACCATCAAGACAGCAAGGCACTACTGTACCATCCACTAAAATAGCGGCTTGGCTTCGTAGTGCATGGCAAAAGCCTTTGCCTTCATCCTCCGCTTCCAGTAAGCTTGGCCACTTGAATTCATGATCCTGATTTAAATAAATATTATTAGCAATCTTTACCCCTTTACCAGGCTGCACTTTTTCTTCGATGCGATAATCAAGATTATATTCATTTTCTAGAATTTCAAGCGTTTCACGATTTCTCCGTGCCGCAATATCAGTTACATGATCCTTTTGTAAATTCCATAATCGATATGAAATAATCGTATTATAGTCTTTCGAAGCACGCACAAAATCTAATATATCCCCTAAATATTTCTCACGATTTTCCGATCCCTCATGACCGTCGAAACTATGCAAAGAAAAATTGATTTGGCGTAAGGCTGGTTTCCCTAGTATCTTTTCACGATTCTTTTTAATCAGTGTACCGTTCGTTGTAATGTTAACTTTAAAACCTTTCTCATGTGCTGCGTCAAGTAGCTGATCAATACGTGGGTGTAATAGTGGCTCTCCTTTTACATGCAAATAAATATATTTCGTATGAGGCCGTATTTCATCCAATATTTTATTAAATTGTTCTACTTTAATAAGTCCTTTTGCACGAGCAGTTGGTGGACAAAAGCTACATGCTAAATTACAGACACTCGTTATTTCTATATAAACCTTTTTAAATGTTCTCAACGTTATTTCACCGTTCCAGTTCTTCTTATATTCAAATCCTATTCATTTTATCAAATTTTACGATAAGGAACAGTTTTTCAGTCTCCATCCCCTCACATTATTTATACTTTTTAGGGCTACATGAACAAGTAAGCTAGAGAAAGATTAATAACATAATAGTAATGCTAAAATAAGGAGGTGAAAATTATGCCTAATAATGAACAATCAAAAGATCCATCTAAAAATCATATTACCATCCATCTTACTATTAATATTGGCAATAAAGAAATCCATTTTGAAAGAGCTGAAGGTGGAGGACAAATAAATAAGGATGTCGGTACTAAGGCCAACGAAGGCGGTCAAAATGCATAAATGGCAGTACTAGAAATACAAACCCCAAATTTGCTGATGGCTTCAGCTAAAGCGTTATTGCTGGTGACAATAACGATGAAGCTGGCGTACAACAAGGCATAAAAGTAAGAGACAGTAGAGTGCATCATAGTGAAAGTAGTGAAGATGAAAATAAACAACGGAATAAAGTTTACCGCGCTCATCGAACGCCCCTAGGAAAACGCCCTGGCGGAACATAGGCGATGAACCTTGATTCTGGACTGCAAAAAACTTCTATCTGCAGGGATATTTCATACCACAGATAGAAGTTTTTTCGTAATACCTCACACATTGCGTTTATAATTTTTTGTCCCATCATATGAATAAAGCATTGGCTTTCCATCCACATTTGTTTCTAGATGTACAGGACGACCCCATAGCTGATAAATATATGGCAAAACGTTTTCTAAATAGTGTGGATCGAGCTCCATCCCTTCATAACCATGTACTAAATAGAGCTCTCCGTTTCGAAGGTAATCTCCATTTTTAACGACGATATATGGGAATCCCCCGTTTACACGCATCGATACAAGCTGATCTCGTACCATTTCATGCTCTTTATCTGTAATACGGTATTCACTGCCCTTTTTCTGGAACAAATATAGATCTTCTCGTTTCGCTAAATCTTTCGTTAAATAGTTACGGATAAAAGAGATATCCGATTCTATCTCTCTAACCTCAAACATTTTCTCTCGACCAGAGTTTGGCTGAACACCTCGCTTTCTCATCTCTTCCGTTGGATGATTATAGCGATTCTCAATATCCTCGAAAATTTTCACACCAAGGTAATAAGGATTAATGGATGTTTTTGAAGGCTGCACAACACCTGCATTTAATTTCGCATATTCAATCGTTTCCGCTGTTGTTAGCTTAAGCTCACGCATGATGCGTTGATGCCAAAAGGAAGCCCAGCCCTCATTCATTATTTTTGTCTCTAATTGTGGCCAAAAATAAAGCATTTCCTCACGCATCATCGTTAATATATCTCGCTGCCAGTCCTCGAGCTCTCGACTGTGCTCCTCTAAAAATAGCAATATATCTTTTTCTGGCTTTGGCGGGAAGTGCTTTATTTTTCGCCTTACCGATCTATACTCACTTTCCTTATCGTCTAAACGCCAAAGATCATCATACGGTGATTTTGCTTGAGGATTTTCCTCTTCAAGGTCATCTTCGGTATTCCAAGACAATTTTGGTCGTAAAAGGGAAGGATCGATATGCTCCTGAATCGCTAAAACCGCATCTAAAAACTGTTCGACCTCTTCCTTTCCATATTCTCTTTCATAGCCAGCTATCCGTTCGGCTGTTGCAGTCATACTCTCCACCATATCTCTTCTAGTATTGGAGAAGCGTACATTATTTTTAAAGAAATCGCAGTGCGCCAATACATGCGCAATAATCAATTTATTTTGTGTTAACGTATTGGTATCAAGTAAAAATGCATAACAAGGGTTAGAGTTAATCACTAGTTCATAGATTTGACTTAGCCCTAAATCATATTGAAGCTTCATTTTGTGGAATTGTTTACCGAAGCTCCAATGTGAAAATCGAGTAGGCATACCATATGCGCCAAATGTATAAATAATATCTGCTGGACAAATTTCATAGCGCATCGGAAAGAAATCTAAGCCAAAGCTTGAGGCAATTTCTGTGATTTCATCAATTGCTCGTTCAAGCTCGTTCATCTCCACTTTTCCGCCTCCTCCTTAACATGATTTAAGATTCATCTTTTTTGAAAAAGCTCTTTAAGGCATCATATACATCGCCTTTTTTTCTCAAAATATGATATCTAAATTTAGGATCATCTATTTTTTTGTAAGTGTACATAAGTGTAGAAAAGCGGTTATGCTGATTGACTTCACCATATCCAAACATGCTCGATACATCCATTAACTCTCCTACTAGCTTCAAACACTTTTCATTATCCATTGATATATTTTCACCATCTGAAAAATGTACTGGATAAATATTATAGCGAGCAGGATTATACTTATCCCGAATTAGTTCCAATGCCTTTATATAAGCAGATGAACAAATCGTTCCACCGCTTTCTCCCTTCGTAAAAAACTCCTCTTCTGTTACTACTTTCGCCTCAGTATGATGCGCAATAAACTCAATTTCCACTGTTTCATACTTGGAGCGCAAAAATTTGGTCATCCAAAAGAAGAAGCTCCTTGCGCAATATTTTTCGAAGGAGCCCATGGAGCCACTTGTATCCATCATGGCAAGGACCACTGCCTTCGATTCAGGTTTTTCCACTTCATCCCACGTTTTAAAACGGAGATCATCATTATGAATCGGCGTAATGTCCGGTTTTCCTTGCATAGCATTACGCTTTAGCGCATTAAGGATTGTGCGCTTTTTATCGACATTTCCCATTAAACCTTTTTTCCGAATATCGTTAAACTCAATTTTTTCCGTCTTAATATCCGCTTTTTCTTTTTGCTGTAGGTTTGGTAGCTCAAGCTCATTAAATAACACATTTTGAACCTCTTCAATGCTTACTTCAGCTTCATAATAATCCTGACCTGGCTTGTCACCAGCTTCTTTTCCTTTACCATTAGCCTGATTACCTTTGCTGGGATCACGCGCAACCACATCACCTACATTACTGTCTCCTTGACCTTGCCCAACATGCTTGGAGTTATCATAGTTATATCGAATTTTATATTCATCAAGTGAACGTATAGGTATTTTAATTACTTCGCGACCATTGGACATGACAATACTTTCTTCACTAATTAAATCAGGTAAATTATTCTTAATAGCATCTTTTACTTTTTCCATATGCCGTTGCTGGTCCTGGTGCCCTTTACGATGGAGGGACCAATTTTCCTGAGAAATGGCAAAACGTTTATGATCGTTTTCAGTCATTTTTATCCTCACCCATCTATCAAATTCGCTTTTTCTATACTATGCTAGTCATTCGCTTTCTTGAACTTATATGAAGATAAAAGGAGTGCCCTAAAATGGGACACTCCTATTCATTCCTATCAATAGTCTTATAGTTTCCACTGAATAGGTCAAAGCACTAACGATTTAACAGACTACCAACATACTGCAATAATTCATTAGCAGACGTTGTATTATAGCCATGCTCATCAACAAGTCTTGCCACAACCTCATTAATCTTTTTCAGCTGTGATTCATCCGGCATTTTTGAAGATGTTGTAATTTTTACGACATCCTTAAGATCCGCAAATAATTTTTTCTGTATTGCTTCCCGTAATCTTTCATGAGAATTATAGTCAAAACGCTTACCTTTTCGAGCATAAGCAGAAATACGGATTAATATCTCCTCACGGAATGCTTTTTTTGCATTTTCCGAAATGCCTATTTGCTCTTCAATAGAGCGCATTAACTTTTCATCAGGATTCATTTCCTCACCAGTCAGTGGATCGAAAATTTTATTTTTATTACAAAACGCCTCTACATTATCGAGGTAATTATTCATCAATGTTTTCGCAGACTCTTCATACGAATAAACGAATGCTTTTTGCACTTCATTCTTGGCAATCTCATCGTACTCTCTTCGAGCAACTGCAATATAGTTCATATATTTTTCTCGATCTTCCTGAGAAATGGAAGCATGCTGGTCAAGCCCATCCTTTAGTGCACGTAGAACATCTAATGCATTAATAGATGGTATCTCTTTTCGAATAATAGCAGAAGAAATACGATTAATAATATACCGTGGATCAATACCGTTCATGCCTTCGTTCGGAAACTCTTTTTTAAGCTCCTCTAAGTCAACGGAATTAAATCCCTCCACATTTTCTCCGTCGTACAGTCGCATTTTTTTAATAAGATCCACACCTTGTTTTTTCGGTACTTCCAGCCTTGTTAGAACCGAAAAGATCGCTGCGGCCTTCAATGCATGCGGCGCAATATGCACATGTGACATATCGCTTTCTTTAATCATTTTTTCGTAAATCAATTCTTCCTGACTAACTTTTAAGTTATACGGAATCGGCATGACAATAATACGTGAATGTAACGCCTCATTCTTTTTATTTGAAATAAATGAACGATACTCCGTTTCGTTTGTATGCGCAACAATTAACTCATCTGCACTAATTAATGCAAATCGACCTGCTTTAAAATTACCTTCCTGTGTTAAAGACAATAAATTCCATAAGAATTTTTCATCAAGCTTTAGCATTTCTTGGAACTCCATCATACCTCTGTTTGCCTTATTTAACTCACCATCAAAGCGATAAGCACGAGGGTCAGATTCTGAACCGAATTCTCCAATTGTTGAGAAATCAATACTACCTGTTAAATCTGCAATATCTTGCGATTTTGGATCTGACGGCGTAAATGTTCCTATGCCCACACGTTTGTCTTCAGAAAAAGTAATACGTTCAATCATCACATTTTCAATACGTCCATCGTACTCTTTTTCAAGACGCATCGTATTTAAAGGCGATAAGCTTCCTTCAATTCGTATACCATACTCCTCATAAAAATCATTACGCAAATGATGTGGAATTAAATGTAGGGGATCCTCATGCATTGGGCACCCCTTAATTGCGAAAACTGCACCTTCATCTGTTCTCGAAAAATGCTCGAGTCCACGTTTCAACAAGGTTACTATTGTTGATTTACCACCACTTACTGGTCCCATTAATAACAAAATACGTTTTCTAACATCCAATCTTCGCGCTGCTGGATGGAAATATTCCTCCACCAGTCTTTCAATTGCTGTTTCAAGCCCAAAAATTTCTTGCCCAAAAAATTCATACATTTTTTGCCCATCGCGTTCCTCTACACCAGCACTTTTTATCATATTGTAGACGCGTGAATGGGCCGTTTGAGCAACTTCAGGTCTTTCCTTGATGATGTTTAAGTAATCTGCAAATGTACCTTCCCACTTTAGCCGATTTTCTTCTTCGCGATAGCTTTTCACTTTATCTAAAATGTTGATAGCCTTCCCTCCATTCAGGGCTTGATTTATAACATAGTATGAAGGAAATGACATTATGATACCCATTACTTTTTCTTTGTCGAAATTTCTTCTTATTGCCTTTAATTTTTTCCTCTGAAAAACAGGAATTTAAACGCTAACGATAAAAAGAATGAAAACTTTAAACGTATCGCCTTTCGTTTTTCGGCTTATTAGTTGATTGGATTGGAGTGTGTGACTTTTTGGGGATCAGCATAACGGAATGAAGGCTTTCATCCTGTTGCTGCCGCTACGTTTCACTTCGCTTTCGCACAAAAAACATTGCGGCTCATGGACGCCCCCAGCTTTGCTCTGTGCGAAAGCTAAGCGTCAGCTAAAGTGCCCTGCCGGAACGGAAATCAACATTACGTGCGTCGTCTTTCACAAAAATTGCTCATTTCTACCGCTTCATTTTCCCACAAAAAGTGCTGAATGAAGATTAAAAATTCGGTTATTCTAACGTTAGAAAGGAGGTCCACTATTTGAATCGCCATTTTATATTCCTTTTATTATGGATGTTATTATGGAGTTTTACTCTCCCCCCTGTTGCTTTAGCAAAAGAAGAACCCACCCAAGAAGAAATTGTGCAACAACGTATGGCCTATTACGTACAATTTGATGAATTACTTATCCCATGGCATTTCTTAGCAGCCATTGATCAATATGAACGAAATTTACAATCCGTTCGCAAAGATATTCCGAAACGGGATGGTATCATTGCCATTCAATTTTCTGATGAATATTGGTCAGGTGCTTTAAATCCTGTACGAGATGATACTCGCCCAGAAACAATTAGTTACTTTGGCGGGATGGGACTAGATGGCAATGGTGACGGAGTTGCCAGCCCAAAGGATGATGCCGATATAATTTTTTCCATGGCTACATTTTTAAGTAAATTCGGAACAACTGATGAGGACTTTAAATTAGCTTTATGGGAATATTACGGAAGTGAACAGGCCGTAAATCAAATCTTCACCATTTCCAAAATGTATAGTCATTTCAAATCAACTGAGCTCGATGACCACACATTCCCAATCCCTACTAATTATGATTACAGTTATCGAAGTACATGGGGAGACAATAGGGGCTGGGGTGGACGCCGTATTCATGAAGGAACGGATATTTTCGCTGGCTATGGTACTCCCGTACTTTCTACCTCTTATGGAGTAGTGGAGATAAAGGGCTGGAACCAATTCGGTGGTTGGCGCATAGGAGTTCGTGATAATCATAACTCCTATCATTATTATGCCCATCTCGGTAGTTATAATAAGAAGATTAATGTAGGCGACTTTGTCGAGCCTGGAACTGTTCTCGGTTATGTTGGTAGTTCTGGCTACGGTAAAGAAGGAACGTCCGGAAAATTCCCGCCTCATCTTCACTATGGCATATATAAGTTCAATGGACGTACAGAATGGGCATTTGATCCATATCCTTCATTACTACAATGGGAACGACTAGCTAAAAAAGCAAAACAACAATAATGAATAACGGCTTGGCTGAAAAATGGCGATATAAAGATGTGTTTTCTTTTCAGATTTAGAGCGCTTGGTGCACTTGTGCAGCAAGTGCTTTTTCTTAAATAGGAAAAAATACATAAAAATATTAAAAAAACTTCATAATTGCACATAAGACACTATATTTTTAACTACCTACCCCATTAACACCAAAATATTATTGTACTAAAAAACTATTTTTCACTTTTCCAATAAAAGGGCTTATTTATCTAAAGATTTAGTTATAAAATAATATTTGTACTATAACAACAATTACATAGAGACAGCAAAGGGTGGGAAAAGATGAAAGGTATTTTTCAGTTCAAAACACTTAAAGCTCGAATATTAAGTGCATTTCTTCTGTTATTAGTATTAGTTGTTTGTTTTACAGCCTATTCTTATATTTCTAATAATAAGATGGAAAAACAAGCAGAAGGTTTAGTAAAAGAAGATTTACAAGTTTTAACGGCAAGTAAAAATTTAGCAATGTCTATGAGCGTTCGTCTCTCAGCAGCTTTAAGTTATGTTGTATCTGGTGATGAAAAATACATAGAAATGTTTAATGAATATCGTAAAATCGCAGAGGAAAATAACAGTATTGTAGAGAAATACGAAAATACACCTGAGCGTGATGCGCTAGTAGAAATGGCACGTACATGGAGCAATCGCGTTAACACCGAAGTATTCGATGTTTATAAAAAAGGTGATAGAGAATTAGCATTAAAAAATTTAACAGCTATGAATAATCTTGTAACCGAAGTTCGTATTGGTTATGAAGACTTAGCCAATAAACGCTCGGATGCCATTACTACGGTAGGTGATGACGTAGTATCCACAAGTTTAAGCAATAAAACAGTTGGACTGATTGTTAGCATCGTATTGACAATCGCAGGTGTGCTAATCGCTATTGTCACTGCTAGAGATATTTCTAAGCCTATTACAATTGTCACAAAGCGCATGAGTGAATTAGCGGATGGCAATTTGCAACATGAACTACTTCCAGTAACTCATCGTGATGAGATTGGTCAATTAATGCTTTCCGCCAATGAAATGAATGAAAAATTAAAGCAAACGATTAGCTCAATCTATACCGTTTCCGAAACAGTAGCAGCTAGCAGCGAGGAGCTGGCCCAATCTTCGAATGAAGTGCAAACAGGTACAGAACAAATTACCGTAACTATGCAGGAGCTAGCCTCTGGCACAGAAACGCAAGCATCTACAGCAGGTGATTTAGCCGGAACAATGTCTTCTTTCCAACGTAGTATTCACGAAACAACACAGGAGGGCATAAAATTACAAGAACATTCAAGTCATGTACAAGAACTAACAACAACTGGTAAAGACTTAATGATACAGTCAACACAACAAATGGCAGCTATTAATGAGATTGTGTTAAATTCAGTGAAAAAAGTTGAAGGCTTGAATGTGCAGTCGGCTGAAATTTCCAAACTTGTTTCTGTCATTGATGACATTTCAAATCAAACAAATTTACTTGCCTTAAACGCTGCCATCGAAGCGGCTCGCGCAGGAGAGCATGGTAAAGGTTTTGCAGTTGTAGCTGATGAAGTTCGTAAACTGGCAGAACAAGTACAATTCTCTGTCACTGATATTTCAACAATCGTCAACCGTATTCAAGGAGAAACTGGCAACGTAACAGCTGCTCTGCAATCCGGCTATGAGGAAGTAAAAAGAGGAAACGCCCAACTAAATCAAACAAACGAAACATTTGACCAAATTTCGGAAGCCGTTGAAGAAATGATCCTTAACATAAATACCATTTCAGGCAATCTTAATAAAGTTGCTCAAAATTCCGAGTCTATCAATGTCTCTATTGATGAAATGGCTTCTATTTCTCAAGAGTCTGCAGCTGGTGTAGAACAAACAACAGCAACAGTAGAGGAAACTGCCGCTACTATGGAGGAAATTTCAAGAAGTGCAAATCAACTCGCTAGTATGGCTGAAGAGCTAAATATCCAATTACAGCAATTTAAAATTTAAAGTACCGGTTCTTAATTTGGGGAACATGAACGTGTTAGGTTTTTAACAGAGATTTCTTTGTACCCCGAGCAGTTTGGGACACTTACTTAACGTTTAAAATATCAATCTATAAAAAAGCTATCTCGACATTACGTTCGAGATAGCTTTCATTGCTACATATTAATTTATTGCCACTGTCTAATGGGTACCCTTTCAAGCTCATAACGTTTGATAATAACACTGATCTTCTGAAACCATTCCTCACATAACTGTAACGCTTCTTGATACTCATCCTCTTCTCTTGATATATGCTCACCATTATCGAGAAAATCATATTCTAGAATAGGATCAGATAAGTTATCAGCTACAATTTTCAACGTCAATTGAGACACAGCGTTATCCTCAAGGTCCTCATCATCGAACTCCTCTTCTATATCTAGATCTTCACCAAGTAATGAACCACCTATTAAACTGTTGCTAGTCCTAGCAATATATATGTCGTCCTCTACTATAGCAACTTCATATATTTTATTGAATGAGATTTCTTTTTTAATCAAATCTTCTTCTAAATTTTCTCTACTTACGAGAAAAAGTGTATTTGTTAGTTCATTTAGTAATAAAGCATTTAAACAATCATTTGAGATGATGCAATGCGTATGAGGGATAGCCATAAGCTCCTCCTCACTCGCCTCTTTCATTTCATTTAATCTATCGTTATAGATATACCATTCTTTAACATATCGAATAATTCCTGCTATTAATACTCCTAAACCAATTAAAAAATAGATGTTGCTAAAGATAGCCGCTTCGACTAACTTTGCTAGTAATAAATAGGTCATTCCTAGAAATACAAGAAAAAAGGTTTTCATCCATATCCCACCCTCAAAAAGATAATCGATAGGTTTATTTCATCCATGTTAATAGAAAGTTTATTCAAACCTTTATCTTTTCATTCTTAATTTCTGGGGGACCATTCTTTTTCCATTAAATGTTATTTTCGCAAAAAAAAACATGAGGACATTAAAAATCAATGCCCTCATATTTCCGTTTTTATTTAACAATAATTATCAATTTAAATGTTCCTTTAATTCCTCTTTACTGCCTACATTGTCTAAAGTCTTATCTTTTTCAATTTTATGCATCTCGAGAACATGTTGTGAAGGTGGAATAATCAAACTAACAATAACAATTGTAATACCTGTGATCACAACGCCTGAGAAAACAGGTGCCTGCCACAGCTCATTTAATAAACCTAAAAATCCCTCTGATTGGATAGGAAGACTAGGCACATGTGTTAAAGATGTAAGAATGTAATAAACTAACCCGACAGATATACTCGCCCAAACTGCAGGTGTACTTACTCGCTTCCAAAACGGCCCTAAAACGATTGGCCAGAAAATTGTTACGAATATAATATCCCATGCCAAATAGGCTAAATCAATGACTTTCTGGAAGCTGACCGCTAAAACTAAACCTAGCAAAGCACTTAAAATAATAATAAGTCTTGAAAACTTTAATAGTTTTTGAGGATCTGGGTTACGATTAATAAAGTCTAAATAAATGTTTTTCGTAACAATTCCTGAAGTTGCAACATAACACGCGGCTACAGTAGACATCCCCATCGCAGCCATTGCTGTTAAAAAGATAGCTGCTAATAACGGTGGGAAGTATCCTTGAGCAAAGGCAAGCATCAATGTCTCTGGATTTGTACTACCAGGATAAATCGTTTTGAACGCTTCTCCTAGCATACCCGGAATCCAGCTAATCGCGATAATAATAGTCCCAGCTATAATCATACTGCGCTGAGCTACTTTTGGACTCTTAGCCGCGGCTACCCGTTGTCCTAAATCCACTGCCGGAATGTCACCAAGTGCTAATACAAGATATAGTGTCCAAAACTCTGCTCCGGCCTTATTGAAGAGTTCACTAATATTCCACCACTCCGGGTTAAATGTTACATCTGGGTAATAGAATAAGATAAAAATTGTGATCCCTACTATACCCGCTACTGCCAGTGCCCCTTGAACAATTTCCGTATAGGCTACAGCCCAAAGGCCCCCAATTACAGAATATAAGGCAGTTAATGATACAAAGAGTAATGCTGCTGGTACGAAATCAATTTGTAATAGCTGCTGGATAATATACGTGCCACCAACTGTTAACGCAGCAGCATTAAAGACACCAAAGGCAATCGCCATTACAACGCCTGTATAAGCCCCGAGCTTTTTACTGCCATATCTTAATCCATAGTAATCTGCTAATGTCCAGCCCTTTAATCTACGTAATGGCTTCGTCCAAATGAGTGCTCCAAGAATCATACAAGTCCCTAAACCGCCCATTGTCGCTGACCCTTCAAAGCCGCCACTTGTATAACCAGAGCCTACTGCTGCAAAGAAGAATGGGGCTGCTAATAAGGCAGCCACTAAACTTCCTGTGACAACAGATAAAGGCATGCTCCACCCAGCAACAATTAAATCCTCCGCAGTATTAACTCGTTTGTATCCTTTATATCCAATGTAATAAATAAAAATTAAGTATAAGCTAAAGATCATTATATTTAACATAGTATTGCTCCTCAGTTTTTCACATTAACCGTTCATAACGACTCCGCCATTTGGTGTTAATATTTGACCCGTATAGAAATTCGCATTTTCTGAAGCTAAAAATAATACGGTCTTTGCGATTTCTTCTGGTTGAGCCAATCGTTTTAACGGATATTTAGCAGACTCTTCCTCAACATAATTTTCTCCAAATTCCTTTAGGATGTCTGTAAATGTACCACTAGGAGCTACTGCATTGACTAGTATAGAAGGTGCTAACTCACGTGCTAAAGCCTTCGTAAATGCATTAATACCACCCTTTGCAGCAGAATAATGCGTAAATTCCTCACAACCTAAACTACCAATATCAGAAGAAATATTAATCATTTTTCCGTTGTTTCGTTCTTTCATTCTTTTTGCTGCTTCTCGACAATTGTAGAAACAACCATATAGATGAACTTTGATCATTTTATCCCACTGCTCATCTGTTAAATCCGTAATGCTTGAAGCCTGCGCGAACCCAGCATTATTGACAAGAACATCAATTTCGCCTAACTGTTTGTCCAGATATTGATACATAGCTTGAACTTGTTGAGAATTCGATACATCTGCTTTATATTTTATAGCCTGTACACCAAACTTTTCTGCTTGCGCACGAACCTCCTCTGCCTCATTTTCATCACCAATATAATTGATACATATATTGGCCCCATGCTCGGCAAAGCCCAAAGCAATGGCTTTACCGATTCCTTTACTTGAACCCGTAATTAGTACATTTTTTCCTTTAAAATTAATGTCCATTATTGATCATTCTCCAATTTGAATTTTGCTACAAGTACTTGCAATTCTTCTGCTGTTTTTCCTAATGAAGAAGATGCTTCTTTCACCTCTTGCATGGTCGTCAATTGCTCTTGCGTTGCATTTGACACATTCGCCGAGAATTCAGATGACTGCTCCGCAGAATGCTTAATATTATTGACAGATGCTGCTACTTCCTCCGAAGAAGCTGAAATTTGTTGAGATGCAGCTGAAATTTCGCGTATCTGACTGGCAACTTCTTCTGATGAAGTGAGAATTTCTTTAAAGATTTCCCCTACTTCGTTTGTAAACTCCATACCAGCCTTTACATCTTCTTTCCCTTTTTCCATAACAGTGATAGAGGCATTTGAATCAGCTTGTATTGTACTAATTAAATTGTATATTTCCGTTGCAGACTGTGATGATTGTTCCGCTAATCGTCTAACCTCATCAGCGACAACCGCGAAGCCTTTGCCATGCTCTCCTGCTCTAGCAGCTTCGATTGCCGCATTCAAAGCTAGTAAATTTGTTTGATCGGCTATGGCTGTAATAAGATTTACGATATCACTAATTTTTTTCGTATTGATATGTAATCCATTTATTGTTGTACCGATTTGTTCAACAGAATCATTAATCAACTCCATTTGTGCAATGACTTGCTGAACAACATGATTTCCACGTTCTGAAGCTTGAGAAGCAGAAATAGATGATTCGGCTGCCGTATTAGCAGAGTCAGCAATTTGCTGGATGCCTGTCGCTGTTTCCTCCATAGCAGCAGCCGTTTCCTCAGTCATAACCATTGAAGCCTCAGCGTTTTGCGTGATTTGTCCCATGTCTTGGGCAATAATTGTTGAGCTGTTATATGTTTCTGCTGCATTAATAGTTAGCTGATTAGCAGCTGAAGAAACGTTGTCAGATGTATTTCTAATATTTAAAATAATATGTTGTAAATTGGAAACCATCGTTTGAATAGATTTAGATAAATTTCCGATTTCGTCCTTCGTTATTTCTAAATCTACATTTATTAATTGTCCATTCGCTACTTGATTTGCAGCGTTCACTACTTTCTTAAGTGGTTTTAATAGACGATCAATAATTATGTAGAGTAAAACTAATAGAAGTAAAATTCCAATAACAGCTAGAACGATTTGTTTTATGACACTTGTTTTAATGATTGTATTTATGTAGTCCGCAGAATAATCAATACCTAATAAAGCAATGAGCTTACCATTGTCATCATTAATAGGGGTAAACACAGTTCGCCATGAACCATAAGGATCTTCGAAAATATCAGTTACAGCAGTGCTATTATTTTTAATTGCCAATTTAGCCGTTTTTACATGTTCATCTGCTAAATCAGTAAAGATTTCACCCGCTTCATAGACCTCGTTCAAATTAGATGTATAGCCGATCGGGTTAACGCCATCTGCGTCCTTCACATCCCAAATATAGCTCCAACTCATAATACCTTGTTCTTCTTGAATCTTATCGAGTTGCTTTTGAATTTTTTTAAATTTAGCATTCGTCTCTCCCTTTTCAGTCAATAAATCTTTAACATCATTCCTATCAAGATTCATAGCTGTCAATAAACCAACACTTTTCAACTCTTGCTCTAAATCAACAGACATTCGATTGTTTAATTCTCTAATACTTTGTGTAGTAATAATAGCAATTAGAAGCAAAACAATAATAGAAACCGTTAGTAAAAGTTTGCTTTTTAATGAAACATTTTTAAACAACTTCATGATTATTACTTCCTCCTTGATCGTATTTTGGGCAAAAAAAATAACCTATTTCAAAAGAAATAGGCATCAAAGAATATGACTAGCTATAGATGTACTTAACTAGTACTCCTTTGCAGCTCAGCCATCATAGTATTCATTACCTTAGACCTGTAGCTTTGCGTCTCTACCTTTCAGCAGATTTGCCCATCTTTTTCCTCCTCAAATTAACACAATGGGTAAAAGTAGTCAATGTAACTAGATAAAAAAACACATAATATTTACTATTTTACCAATTCAATAAAATGAATAATATTACACAATTTTCTCGGCACATCCACAATTCTCTTCAGGGAAATAAAAAACAGCTACAACGCAAAATTGTAGCTGCTACTATAATTTTTAAATAATCAATTACCCCTAAATGATTATTATTTTAGTGTCATGTATAAAACCGACGGTATAAATGCTAAAGCAAACATGCAGGAATACCACATCGATGTACGGCGTAATGAAAAACGAACTTGTTTCTTTTCTGCATAAAAAATGTCTAACATTACTGAAGCAACAACAAGCGGAATCGTAACACATGCGAAAGCAACTAATAAAATGTTTAATCCAAACATAAAAGCACCCCTCTGTTCGTGAACATTTATTTTTCCTCTTTGTGACAACTTTATGTATTTTTAGTGTACACAATTCCGTCACAAATTGTCAACTATATTCAACTAAGAAAAACGCGCTTTTTACAGAATATTTTTATCACAACGAGTATTTTTACGTAAATTTTTTCACAAAAAAACAACTGCAAAATGGCAGTTGCTTTGTTAATCATTAATCTATTAGTTTTTATTCAAAATTCACACTTGACAATCCAAAGTGAATGTTATTTTAATTTCTATACTTATCTGTCAGCCCTCTTAAAAAATTTCTCACAAAGCGATCGCCACATTCTTTATAGTTACGATGACTTGGATTTCTTAAAATGGCACCTAATTCGCCTTTCGAAACGCTAACGCCTCCATCATATAAAATATCGAGCATCTCCTCACTCGTTAAGGCTAACGCAATCTTTACTTTCTTTAATAGCATATTATTAGGGCTTTCTTTTCCTGAAACAGGTAGTGGTCCTTCTGATTGACCTGGCTTAGGCTTTTGCGGACCTCGTTTAAATGTAATAAAGCCATTTAAAAAAGCCTCTAACATTTTATTATTACATTTAATGTATTCTTCTGGTGCTTCTTCCTCATCATAAACTTTAATGAGCATGTTCAATACTTCTTCTTTCGTATAGTCCATGCCACCTAGCTGGAAAATTTTAACCATATCTGTATTTTTGATATCTAATGCATATCTTAAACGAATTAAAATATCATTGTTCGTCATTTTAAAAACCTCCATTTTTAACTGTAAAAGCGCTTCTAATAATCCTATCCTCATTGAAGCATTACTTTATTATAGCAGAGACATTCACAATTTTAGTTAGCTTTCCAAAAGTTACTTTACTATAGTATTTAGAATGTGCATTTTATTTTTTAACATGTATGATTAGCTAACTCTCGACCATTCTAATCACAAGGAGGTGAGATAAATGGCTAATCGTAGTTCAAATAAGCTTCTAGTTCCCGGTGTACATGAAGCCGTTAATCAATTGAAATATGAAATCGCACAAGAATTTAATGTACAATTAGGGCCAGAAGCCTCTTCTCGTGCAAACGGTTCAGTCGGGGGAGAAATAACAAAACGCCTCGTAGAAATGGCTGAAAAACGTTCAAAAGGTTTATTATAATAATAAAATTAAAAAAGAACGAATCGCTTTTTTTAAATTGGCATTCGTTCTTTCATATTTTAACTTCTTTCAGCGGGTGTCTTTAAACATCTGTACCCGTCGCACGCTTCCGGTCAAAAACATCCGCTGAAAGAAGTTAAAGCCTCCGGCGGATGTCACGGAATCGGAAAGAAGTTCTTAAAGGATGTCATCGCATCCATGCGATAACGGCTAACTGACCTGCATCGTGCTGTTGCTGACGCTGCGTTAGCACTACGCTTTTGCGCAAAAAACATCTTTAGGCCTAAGCACAAAGCCGATTCCGGACACAATTATGCCAAGGCATCATTGATTTATTTAATTCCAACCGGTTGTAAAGCCTTGCTTGCCCCTTTTTTTAGAGTAAGCATCACGATAAAGGAAATACAATATAGGGCAGCTAAATAGATCATAACGACCGTCATATCATAACTTTGAAGAATATAGCCGACAAAGATTGGTGAAAATCCTCCAATTGTTCTACCAAAGTTAAAAATCGTATTTGTTGCTGTACTACGAATTTGCACCGGATAGAAGCTACTAATTAAAGCTCCATACCCTGCGAACATCCCGTTTGAGAAAAAGCCGACAATTGCACCACCTAATAAAATTGCGAAACTACCTGTGGCATAAGCATATAAAAACACTGCACATGCAGAGGTAAGTAAAAAGATTCCGAATGCACGCTTTGCGCCAAATCGGTCCATAACTCGCCCAAATGTTAGCATCCCAATAATCATGCCAACTGCTGTACTAATTGTCCAAAGTGCCGAGCTTGAAACGGATAGACCTTGAGATTTTTGCAACATAGATGGCAACCAAATCATTAAGCCATTGTAACCAGCAATTTGAACAGTTGCCATAACGATTAATGATATTGTCGTCATCGAAGTTCGAGGCGTTTCAAATAGCTGCGCCAACTTCCCTTTTTCATGTTGCTTGTTGATTTTTTTATTTTTCTGAGCAGCCACCCACTCTGGTGATTCCTCAAGATTTTTTCGCACAATGTATGCGAAAATAACAGGTAACACTCCAACAAAGAATAAAGCTCTCCATCCTAAAGTCGGAAGAATAACGGCACTTAGTAACGCTGCTAAAATAACTCCATATTGAGCACCTACACTAACATAGGAAGAGGCTCTCCCTTGCTTATTCTTCGGCCAAGCCTCGGCAACAAGAGCCATACCAATACCGTATTCGCCCCCTGCACCAAGACCAGCGATAAATCTATACATATAAATTTGTTCAATATTTGTTGCCAATCCAGTTAAAGCTGTACCAATTGCAAACAACAAGACGGTATAAGTAAATACTTTTACTCGCCCATACTTATCAGCTAAAACCCCGAAAATAATGCCACCTAACAGCATACCAATATTCGTTACGGAAGAAATGAGCCCACCTGTTGCGAAATCAATGTTAAATTCCGAAATAATCATTGTCATCGCAAAGGAGATAAACATAATGTCCATCCCTTCCAACGTTAAACCAGCTACTGAAGCTACCACTGTTTTCTTACGATAATCCATCTTTACAATCCTCCAGTTTCTTGTTGATAAAAAGCTCTTTTTGAGGGAATGGATTATACAATTCTTGTCCATTCTCTTTTGAAGCCTCACGGGACTCCATTAAAAGAGGTTAAATGCAAAATAAAAGCCCTCCTGTCACAGAGGACAAAAGGGCATGCCAAATCAAAGATATTATTAGCCTTAAAATATCAAGTAGCCCTTTTCAGCCTCTCTGGACCGTATTAAAGGAATTTTATTTCGTTCTTTTATGTTGTTCTACATTTTATAAGATTATTATTAAAAAAGCAATGCCTTATAGTAGAAAAAATTACCTTCTAGTTAGATAGGAGGCCATTTTATATTAAAAAAAGTCTTCAGACTGTACAACAGTATACCCATAGCGCTCCAAGCTTTCTTGAATAAGCGCACTTAATTCAGTATCGTCTTCAATTGTACATCGTTAATTCTCCTTTTGGGCAATGGGTAACAGGCTATTTTAGAAAGATTTAAGCACCAAAATATTATTACATATAATACCATTTTATGATATATAATGTATAGATATCGCATAGCAACCTTCTAAACTGCGAAATCCCATACTACGAGGAGGATTATTTTGGGTCAATCATCAACAGAAATTTTCATACGTAATTTCGAACATGGAGACATGCCTTTACTTAGAGAATTGTACCAATCCGTAACAGCAAAAGAAAATGCGACATTTTGGTGGGTCGGAGACGAAGATAATTGGCGTAACGTTTATTGCGCATTTGAAAATGGGAAAATGGTCGCTAAGGGGCAAGTTAGTATCATTAACGTTGTACCCCCCGGTCGTTCAATAGAGAATAACCACTCCATATACGTTAATCTTAAAACCATTTCTGACAGAGAACATGACATTGCTCTGCTCGATAAAGTCTATCAATATCTTTTCACAAGAGCACAACAATTAAAGGAAACTTTGTCTAAAGAATATGGAACAATTCTTTGCGTTGGTAACGACTCAGATGAAACTGCAAATAATCAGTTTTTTATCCAAAAAGGCTACCTCCCTTTAAATAGCCTATATCGTATGAATCGTGATTTGAATAAACCTATTCCTGCATTAACATTACAAGAAGAATTTCAATTCTCAAACTGGAAGATGGAGACATCTAGCGAGGAAAGAGATTATCTCGATATAGAAGCCGAAATTTGGCCAGACACTCCACTTAGTCTAAATAGGTTATCTGAATACAAGAACAACAAGCTATGGACATCCATGGTCATATGTCAAACAGACGTTATAATTGGCGGACTAATGGCATGGCAAGAAGAAGACTACGGTGTAATAGAGGACGTTTTTGTTCGTGAACCATGGAGAAAGCGAGGTATAGCCAAGTATTTACTTACACAGGCTTTAAAATATCTTAAATCTCATCAGTTACAAAATGCTACTCTCATGGTATTAACTACAAATAAGTCAGCTTTATCTCTATACGAATCTGTTGGCTTTTATACGGATAAAGAAGAGATAAGATACTTTACAAAACTGAATTAGGCAACAAAAAAGAGGGGTTCTTTGCCCCTCTTTGCTATCTAAGATCCATCGTCAATCAACATTGTTTGATTCAAAGTTATCAAGCAACGCACGCACTTCATCTGTTGACTTCGTGTTCATCAATTGATTTCTTAATTCACCAGCTCCACGGAAACCTTTAACATAAATTTTGAAAAAGCGATGCAGCCCAGAGATTGAACGTGGTAGTACTTCTGCATATTGATCTTGAAGATCAAGCTGCAGTCTTAAAAGATCAAGATACTCTTTACTACTATGCTCTTTCGGCTCTTTTTCAAAAGCAAATGGATTTTTAAAAATACCTCGCCCAATCATAACGCCATCAATACCATATTGTTCAGCAAGCTGTAGCCCAGTTTGACGGTCAGGAATGTCTCCATTGATTGTTAGCAACGTATTTGGTGCAATACGGTCACGCAATTTTTTGATTTCCGGAATTAGCTCCCAATGCGCATCTACTTGGCTCATTTCCTTTCTTGTACGTAAATGAATAGAAAGGTTCGCAATATCCTGCTTTAAAATATGCGTTAGCCACTCCTCCCACTCATCTACCTCTTTAAAGCCAAGTCGTGTTTTCACGCTGACAGGTAGTCCTCCTGCTTTTGCCGCTTGAATAAGCTCTGCCGCAACGTCTGGACGCAGAATAAGGCCACTACCTTTCCCTCTCGATGCCACATTCGGTACAGGACAACCCATATTAATATCGATACCTTTAAAACCTAGCTCCGCCATACCAATACTCATTTGACGAAAATATTCGGGATTATCCCCCCAAATATGTGCCACCATTGGCTGTTCATCTTCTGTAAAAATTAAACGACCACGCACACTTTTCATACCCTCTGGATGACAATAGCTATCCGAGTTTGTAAACTCTGTGAAAAATACGTCCGGTCGACCGGCTTCACTTACTACATGACGAAAAACAACATCCGTCACATCTTCCATTGGTGCAAGTACAAAAAATGGTCGCGGTAAGTCACGCCAAAAATTATCTATCATGTCAAACTCAAATCCTCTCAACTTCAAGCTCTCGATCAAAATATATGAAGCCAAATGTTCTACTTCTTTTACACTTATATCATGCTCAATAACTGATTATCAAACACAAATACATTTGGCATTTATAATTTGTGAAAGTCGGTAATGTTTATTTTCATTCACATATATCAAAAGTAACCTCTTCTATTCAAGCATAAAATTCAACCAAAACCCTTCCATGCTTACACAAAAAGGATGGAATATTCACTCCATCCTTTCAGAGTTCTATCATTTACTAATCAATCACCCGAGCAACATCCCTACCACAAGTCTTGCATTTCCCCTTCAATACAGGGGCATATTCTCCCTCTTGTATCGTGTACTTCACAATTGTCGTTACACCACAATTGCCACAAAATACGTTTTTCACGAGCATTTCTCTAATATCTTTCGGGATAGAGAGCCATTTTTTTGCTGCGTCCATTATGATCACTCCTTTAGAGTTAGTTCCGTAACAACCTCCACATGCGTCGAATGCGGGAACATATCTACAGGTTGAATCTCCTGCGTTTGATAGCCCCCATCCTCTAAAATTCGAAGGTCACGTGCTAATGTAGCTGGGTTACAGGACACATACACAACACGCTTAGGACGTTGCTCTAAAATCGTCTGAAGAAGAGCCTCATCGCAGCCTTTACGTGGTGGGTCAACTACTAAAACATCCGCTTCTTTACCTTCCTTATACCAGCGTGGAATAACTTCCTCTGCTGGCCCAGCCTCGAAATACGTGTTCGTAAAGCCATTAAGTGCTGCATTGCGTTTTGCATCTTCAATCGCTTGTGGGACAATTTCAACCCCCATAACAGCCTTTGCTTTTTGTGCAAGGAATAAAGAAATTGTGCCGATACCACAGTATGCATCAATTACTCGTTCATCACCCTGCAAGTTAGCGTAGTCTAATGCTTGTTTGTATAGAACTTCCGTTTGCTCAGGGTTTACTTGGTAAAATGAACGGGCTGAAATTTCAAAGCGAACATCGCCAATTGTATCAATAATAACGTCCTTGCCCCACAGATTTACGGTTTCATCACCGAAAATAACGTTCGTTTTGTCGCTATTAACGTTTTGCATAATGGATGTAACGTTCGGGACAAGCTTTTGGATTGTCGCAACAGCGGCTTCTTTTTGCGGGAATTTTTTCTTTTTAGTTACAACAACAACCATCACTTCACCAGTTGCTCGTGCTTTACGAATAACTACGTGGCGTAGCATTCCCTCATGTGTTTGCTCGTTGTATGGTCGAATACCGATTGCCGCTAATTCCTTTTTCAAACCTGCAAGAATAGCGTCCGCTTCTCCAGTCTGAATTAAGCATCGCTCCATATCCACAATACTATGAGACTTCGTTTTGTAGAAACCAGCAATTGCTTGTCCTGCTTCATTTAAGGAGAAAGGTATTTGCGCTTTATTACGGTAATGCCAAGGCTCTTCCATGCCCTTCACTGGTAGAACAGGCGCGTTAATTTTACCAATGCGCTGCATGACATTACGCACCATGTTTTCTTTCCATTTTAACTGTCCTTCATAAGACAGGTGCTGTAATTGGCAGCCGCCACATTGTTTGAAATATTCACAAGGCGCATCTACACGATCTGATGATGGCTCGAGAATTTCTACGACCTTCGCAAAGCCATAGTTTTTTAACGTTTTTACAACATGTATTTCCGCCGTTTCACTAGGAAGTGCACCTTGGATAAATAATGGATAGCCATCGACCTTTGCGACGCCATTGCCATCATGTGTTAAATCTTCTATATAAACTGTTAGTCGGTCATTCTTTTTCACGGGTGCTGACATTCGTACATCCTCCATTTCAATCTCTTTATTGTAGCATGTTGAGGCGGATGAAAAAAGAACAAGGCTTCATATTAACGGCTCAAATGTGGTCGACTCCTCTTCTAACTGATCAGAAATCACTTCAAACTGATCACCTTTACACGAGTAGAAAAAAGAGCCGCTATTCGCGACTCTTCCCCTCTTTCCTTACTGTATGGTAATCTCTAGGTGCCCACCAGAATGCAGCAACTACACCTAGGATGACGACTATAAATGGTGCATAAAAAATCAAAAAGCTTGTCATAGTTGTATCCCTCCTATGCGTGATTATCTTCTTTTCCTGTCACATAATTTTTGTTGAAAAGGAATAATTTCAACAGCAAGAACAGTGATGGAATAAGCAGACATAGTCCCAAAATAAACGCAATGACGAGTGCAATCGCCATTTGTGTGCTTGTAAAGCTATCGTAAATTGTTAAATACGGATACAGTAAATATGGATATTGGGCAATTCCATATGCAAAGAATGCCACTGCGAATTGGGCAATCAATAAACTAACCGCAAGACCGTAATTTTTTCGCATCCATAGTAGCACTACAGTAATAATAAATAGCACGGCAGATATGGCAAACATCCACCATAAATTAACTAGGTTATTGTAACTTTCAGGATTAATGAATTTCATTTCGTACATAATGCCGAGCGCACTCACCATTAATGGTATCGCCCAAGCAAGTGCGTATTTTCGCATTAAATTTGTAGCTTCTCGATCCTTAGCTTTATGTGCATACCAAGTTAAAAACACAGCTGAAATATACAGTACCGCTGCAATGCTTAGCACGACAATACTCCAAGCAAACGGGCTCGTATACAACGTCCAATAATTCAAGAACGGTTGCCCGTCAGCAATATCAACATAGCCGCCAGCAGCAATCGCAAATACAACAGAGAGTGAGGCTGGAATAAGTAAGCCTGCTATACCATACGTCAACGTGTAACCAATATGCCCACGTGCGCCATATGATTCAAATGCATAATAGGAGCCTCGTATTGCAAGAAGCACTAGCGAAATACTAACTGGAACAAGTAAAATCGTTCCATAATAGAAAGCTGTTTGTGGGAAAAATCCAACAATTCCAACAAAGAAGAATACTAAAAAGACATTGGTTACTTCCCAAACTGGTGATAAATAACGTTTAATAATATTTGTTAAAATGTGATTTTTTCCGATTAGTAGGCTGTAGGCATTAAAAAAGCCTGCACCAAAATCGATTGAAGCTACAATGACATAACCAAATAGGAAAATCCATAAAACTGAAATACCTAAAATCTCTAATGTCATAGGATGTCACCGCCTTTTTCAGCATGGCGATCTTCTAACTCTCGCTCAATTGGATTCTTTTTGAACATACGAATTAAAACGACCATACTTCCTACTCCTAATACGGCATACACGCCTGTAAACAACAGCATCATTAAATCTACATGGTCACTCGTCGTGGCCCCTTCTGGTGTTCGCATTAATCCATATAAGATCCAAGGCTGTCGTCCAACTTCAGCAAGCCACCATCCTGCTTCAATCGCAATAATAGAAAGTGGTCCACCTGCAACAACAATCCATCTAAACCAACGTGAATGAATAAACTGCCAATCACGTGCTTTCCCGCATACATAAACTAGTGAAACGAGTGCCATAAACATGCCGATAAACACCATGAGATTAAAGAGGTAATGGATATATAGTGGTGGTCGATCTTCTTCTGCAAATTGATCTAAGCCAATTACCTCTGCATTTGGATTATTATGTGCTAAAACACTCAAAGCATAAGGTACTTTAATAGCATATTTTACTTCTTCCCCTTCTAATACACCAAATAGTATAAGGGAAGCTTTGTCTGCCGTTTCAAAATGCCACTCAGCCGCAGCTAGTTTTTCTGGCTGATATTCTGCTAAATATTTTCCTGAAAAGTCTCCAATAATTGCTGAAGCAATGGAGAAAATCAGACCAATCTTCATAAGTAGTAATAAAGATTTTTTATGATATATATGCTTAGAACCTCTAAGCATACGATATCCTGCAATTGCTGCTAACACAAATGCGGATGTCATATAGGCTGTAACGAGAACATGCGCTACCTTTGTCGGCATTGCTGGATTAAACATTGCTAAAAATGGTTGAATATTCACTAGCTGGCCGTCTACAATATCAAATCCTTGTGGCGCATTCATAAACGCATTGACAATTGTTATAAACACAGCTGACATCGATGCACCGACAGCAACTGGGATTAACAGTAGCATATGCTTCTTCTGACTATCGAAGCGATCCCAAGTATATAGGTAGATGCCTAAAAAGATGGCTTCAAAGAAAAATGCGAACGTTTCCATGAAAAGTGGTAAGGCAATTGTCTGACCGGCAAGCTGCATGAAATTCGGCCATAGTAAGGATAACTGTAAGCCAATTGCTGTCCCTGTGACGACTCCAACTGCAACCGTAATAACAAAACCTCGTGCCCAACGTCTTGCCATTAAAATATAGTGCTCATCATTCTTTTTATACCCAGTCCATTGTGCGATCATAATCATTAACGGGACACCAACACCAATCGTTGCATAAATAATATGGAAGGATAAAGTTAGTTCCGTTAATGCTCTACTCCAAAAGACTGCTGATTCATTCACCATGTCATTGCCCCCCTAACCTCCAAATATTCTTCCAAGTATGGAAAGTAGCATAATAATTGCAACACCAAAGCTTAGCCAAATGAGCTTTCTTTCCTGTGATTTATACAAAGGCAACACTTCCTTTCCCTTATCTCTACCCCATTTTCCACTATTGCAACGAAAAAAACCTTTATAATGGACCGGAATTTCGGCCTATTATAAAGGTTTCAAATTTTGTTCAAGTAATATACGCACATTTGCCAAACATTTTTCTTAATTCATTCACAATACCAATTAAAGGATGGAAATATTCATATATATGGAGATGAATCCATTAATATGAATCATCATCATAACATGTGCTTGATTTTCGTTCCGGCTGCACGCTTTGCTGGGGGGCGTCCAGCCACTTAACAAAAGTCATCCCCAACTTTTGGTGATAAGGCTCTCACCTTAAATTAAGCAGTGATCTTCATATGTTTATTACATACGGTCTTCCTCACGAATATCTGCTAGTGGAACAAAAATCTCAATATGGCGCTTTAAGTTTTCAAATGTAGCAGGCGCATCCCCACCATACTCACCATCTAAGTTTAAATGTATTTCATCTTCAGTAGATACTTTTACAACACTTGCCTTTTTATAAATTACACGATCATCATTCAAATGCTCGCCTCTTAATGCCATTGCAGCAAGCTGAATAAACTCAGGTAAGCTTACTTTTTTCAATACTAATAAAGTAAAGTAGCCATCATTAATACTTGCATCAGGTGCCAGCTTTTCAAAGCCACCCACTGAATTTGTTAAGCCGCATAAAAACATCATGGCATCCCCATCAAACACTTCGCCATCATATTCGATACGCATATGAGAAGCTTTAATTGATGGGATCATTTCTACTGCTTTTAAGTAATAAGCTAGCTGTCCTAGCATTGTTTTCATTTTACTTGGCACTTCATAAGTTAACTCTGTAATACGTCCGCCAGCGGCAATATTAATGAAATAGCGTTCCCCATTTAATAAACCAACATCAACCGGCAACGTTTCGCCTTTAATAATGATGTCAACTGCAGCTTCAATATTTCGTGGAATATGCACGGCACGGGCAAAGTCATTCGTAGTGCCCATCGGAATTAAACCTACTTTCGGGCGGTTCTCAAATGAACTCACACCTGAAACAACTTCATTTAATGTGCCATCTCCACCAACTGCAATGATGATATCAAAGCCACGTTCAACTGCATTTTTTGCTGCAATGGTTGCATCGCCTTCACAAGTTGTTGCGTGACAAGATGTCTCATAGCCCGCTACCTCTAATTTTGCCAATACTTCTGGTAAATGCTTTTTAAACACTTCACGCCCAGATGTAGGATTATAAATGATTCTTGCTCGTTTCATAACATACCTTCTTTGCTTCATAAGATTCTATTTCTTTCAACGAACTATTCGTTTAAATGTTGCATTAAGCTTTCAATAGTCAACAAAAGTAAGGCATGTCCTTATTTTCTGATATGCAGCCTTACGATTTATAATTATTGTAATGCAGCTGTTACTTGCTTTTTGAAATCCTCATAGACAAATGTCCAATATGCTTTATTCGTAATATTCTCGTCACGAATTTCAGCATATAGTGCTTTTTGAGCATCTTCAAATGTAGGATCTTCTTTATCAGGTAAAGTAGCTCGCTTACTCACTACTAGTTCCTGTAATTCCGGTGCACGCGGTCCCCATTTTCCAACAACCTGCCCTGCATCATCTAATAAAATATAAATCGGAATTGCACGGCCACCGTTTGTTAAATAGCGATCAATTAAATCTGTATCAGCATCACGTAGTACTGCGCGCATAGCTAACCCAGCTGCCTCTGCAACTCGACGAATAACTGGATTGTTTAACATCGCGTCTCCGCACCAATCCTCAGTAATTGTTAAAATTTTTGGTTGCTTGTCCTTTAGTAGTTCGATAAATCCATCGTTTAATGGCACTTCAAAGCCATCATAAATACGGAAGCTTCCCTCTTTTAACGTCGTCATATTATCCATATATTGTTGAATCGAAATCGCATCATCGAAATATTGTTGTTCAGTTTTCATTGATTACCTCCTAAAGCTATATCATGTTCTATACTATATTTTGCTATGAATACTCTTTGAAGACAACTATTAAGTGTTAATTTGGTATTTTTTAGTGTCGATTTACAGCAAATATCGTTTTACTTGGCAAGGCATTTATCTTTGTATAGATACCCTAAAGAGTCTTTTGTATGTATATTTTTTAAAATAAAAAGCCAAGAAAACGAATTTGCTCTCTTGGCCTTCTATAATAATTGCAATTAACGTTTTGCAATTTCTTGTTGTAATAATTTATTGACCATTGGTGGGTTCGCTTGACCTTTAGTAGCTTTCATAATTTGACCAACTAAGAAGCCGATAGCGCGATCCTTACCGTTTTTGAAGTCTTCGATTGATTGTGCATTGTTGTCTAGAACTTCTGTAACGATAGCAAGTAATGCACCTTCATCAGAAATTTGAACTAAACCTTTTGCCTTAACGATTTCTGCTGCTGAACCACCATTTTCTACTAATTCAGCAAATACTTTTTTACCGATTTTAGAAGAAATAGTTCCGTCAGTGATTAATTTCACCATTTCCGCAAGGTTTTCTGGCGTTAATGCAGTATCTTTAAGGTCTTTTTGTTCTGCATTTAAGTATGCAGAAACATCACCCATAAGCCAGTTTGCTGAAAGCTTTGCATCTGCACCTTTAGCTACCATAGCCTCGAAGAAGTCTGAGATTTCTTTTGAAATAACAAGAACTCCTGCATCATATGGTGTTAAGCCTAATTCATCAGCATAGCGTTTTTTACGAGCATCTGGAAGCTCAGGAATTTCTGATTTTACTCGCTCTAACCATTCATCAGAGATCGATAGACGAACTAAGTCTGGCTCTGGGAAGTAGCGGTAATCGTCAGTTCCTTCTTTTACACGCATAAGAATTGTTTTGCCTGTTTTTTCATCGAAGCGACGAGTTTCTTGCTCAATTACCCCACCTGAAAGAAGAACATCAGCTTGGCGTAATTCCTCGTGCTCTATACCACGGCGAACATAGTTGAAAGAGTTAAGGTTTTTAAGCTCTGTCTTTGTACCAAATTCTTCTTGACCATATGGACGAATAGAAATGTTGGCGTCACAACGTAGTGAACCTTCTTCCATTTTACAGTCAGAGACATCTGTATATTGGATAATTGATTTTAATTTTTCTAAGTAAGCATACGCTTCGTTTGCTGTACGAATATCTGGCTCAGAAACGATTTCTACAAGTGGTGTACCTTGACGGTTAAAGTCAACTAAAGAGTGATCACCAGAGTGAGAAAGTTTCCCTGCATCTTCTTCCATATGAAGACGCGTAATACCGATACGTTTTGTATAACCGTCTACCTCGATATCAATCCAGCCGTTTTTACCGATTGGCTTATCGAATTGAGAAATTTGATAAGCTTTCGGATTATCTGGATAGAAGTAGTTTTTACGGTCAAATTTTGTTTCTTGTTCGATTTCCATGTTAAGTGCAAGTGCTGCACGCATTGCGAAATCAACAACATTTTTATTTAGTACTGGTAGAACACCAGGATAACCTAAATCGATTACTGTAGTATTTGTATTTGGTTCAGCACCGAAATGAGCTGGTGCCGATGAGAAGATTTTTGAGTTCGTTTTTAACTCAACGTGTACTTCTAAACCAATGACTGTTTCAAAGTTCATGTTATTTTCCCTCCCAAATTTGAGGAACTTGTTTATGGAACTCGGTTGCTTGTTCAAAAGCATGAGCTACACGGTAAATTGTTGCTTCGTCGAAGTATTTACCGATAATTTGTAAGCCTAATGGCAGCTCATTTTCAAAGCCACATGGAATTGAAATGGCTGGCACACCAGCTAAGTTCATAGGAATTGTTAAAATATCATTTGCATACATCGTCATTGGATCATTAACGTTTTCACCAATTTTAAATGCTGGTGTTGGAGAAGTTGGTCCAATGATTACATCAAAGTCTTCAAACACTTTGTCATAGTCTGCTTTGATAAGTGTACGTGCTTGTTGCGCTTTTTTGTAGTAAGCATCATACGTACCTGCGCTTAATGAGTAAGTACCAAGCATGATACGACGTTTTACTTCATCACCGAAGCCTTGTGCACGTGTTTCTTTATAAAGGTCCATCAAATTATTAACATTTTCTGCACGGAAACCATAACGGATACCGTCAAAACGAGAAAGGTTAGAAGACGCTTCTGAAGAAGAAAGAATATAGTATGCTGCAAGTGCGTATTTCGAATGAGGAAGTGATACTTCTTCTACGGTAGCACCTAAGCCTTTTAATACTTCTAATGCTTCAAGCACTGATTGGCGTGCTGCTTCGCCAACACCTTCACCAAGGAATTCTTTTGGCACAGCGATACGTAAGCCTTTTACGTCGCCTGTAAGTGCTGCTGCGTAGTTTGGAACTTCTACGTTTGCAGAAGTTGAATCGTTTGGATCTAATCCTGCAATGGCTTCAAGTAAAAGAGCGTTGTCTTCAACATTACGAGTAATTGGCCCGATTTGATCTAAAGAAGATGCAAATGCAACTAAACCAAAGCGAGATACACGACCATATGTAGGTTTCATCCCTACAACACCGCAATATGCTGCTGGTTGACGGATTGAACCACCTGTATCAGAACCAAGTGAGAATGGTACTTCACCTGCTGCTACTGCTGCTGCAGACGCGCCTGAAGATCCACCTGGTACGTGGTTTAAGTTCCATGGATTTTTTGTCGTTTTATAGTACGAGTTTTCATTTGAAGAACCCATTGCAAACTCGTCCATGTTTAATTTACCGATAGTGACCATACCTGCTTCACGTAGCTTTTTAACTACTGTTGCATCGTAAATTGGCATAAAGCCTTCTAGAATTTTAGAAGCACAAGTTGTTTCTAATCCTTCTGTCACGATGTTGTCTTTAACACCGATAGGAAGACCGAAAAGTGGTCCACGCTCTTCAAATGGCACTTTGTCCATTTCAACTGCTTGTGCAGTTGCTTTTTCTTCGTTTAAAGCAAGGAAAGCTTGTACATCGCCGTCAAGCTTTGCCACACGTTCGTATGCTTCTTTTGTTAAATCAGCGATTGTTAGCTTACCCGCTTTAATGTCAGCTTGTAGCTCTTTTGCTGAACGTTCAAATAACGTCATGAGGAATCCTCCTATGTTTTAGTATTACATGATAGCTGGTACTTTTACTTGACCATCTTCTTGTTCTTTTACGTTTAACATCATTACTTCACGGTCTAAGCCTTTTGTTGCCACATCTTCACGCATTACATTTACTAGTGGTAAAACATGAGTTGTTGGTTCAACATTCGTTGTATCTAACTCGTTTAGTTGCTCTGCGAAGTCTGTAATTTTACCAAGCTGTTCAGCAAATTTCTCTGCTTCCTCTTCCGTAATTGCAAGACGTGCTAAATTTGCAACGTGTTTAACTTCTTCTTTTGTTAATTTTGCCATTTTTCCACACCTCCGAATACTCATTCAATTCATTGTTTTTGTCGATGACAATAGGGTTGAATAAAGTTAACCATGCAAATTATCATAACATTTTTCATATTAAAAATCACAACTTTCACCAAAAATAAAGAAACTTTCACTACTATGACGAAGTGTTGTCTTTAGGGACTGTCTTTAAAGTCCTTCATATAGACTTTGCTTTTCGGGAGTAGGGCATGGATTGTGTGCCATGCTCTCGGCTCTCGGGTCAAGAGGCTTTCCGTCGTTTCGAAGACTTTATCCGTCGATCAGGGGAATCCTTCCGTCGCTTTCGCTCTTTTATCCGTCACTTCCGATGGGCTATCTGTCGCCTTGGTTTCTTTCCGTCGTTCCGAAGACTTTATCCGTCGATCAGGGGAATCCTTCCGTCGCTTTCGCTTCTCCATCCGTCACTTCCGATGGGCTATCCGTCGCCTTGGTTTCTTTCCGTCGTTTCGAAGACTTTATCCGTCGATCAGGGGAATCCTTCCGTCGCTTTCGCTTCTCTATCCGTCGCCTTTTCTTCTATTCGTCGATCCTAGGAAACTATCCTTAGCTTTTGCTCTCCTATCCGTCACTCTAAAGAGCCTATCCATCCTTCTGATTAATTCTTCATTTTTCTTTCCACAAAAAAATAGTCAGCTCGAGGCTGACTATATGTTAATAGATATGGACGTATGGTTCCTTTTCGCTGGCATTTTTAACGATCAATGCCTCTGGACCGTTTATTGAGGTAATATTTACCTCAACATTGATGTTATCAAATTGATTGATCAGAACACCTGTTAAATATTGAGTAAATCCTATAATTTCAGACTTGCCGTAAAATTGGATGGGCACTTCAATCGTTAGCTTTTGAATTTTTTTATTTTGATAGAAGCCTTTTCCTATTACACTCGTATAATTCGAAAAGTATTTATCTACATCTTGTTTAAAATTCTTAAAGTTATTGCTAACATCCCTGTATACATCCTGTGATTCACTAGTTGGGAATAGTACATATTCTTCGTCAATACCTTTCCAATCAGCTACGTCGTTTTGTCCTGCTTTTGCTACGCCATAGCTAAAATACGTTCCTGGAATAATATCATTGCGAGCTTTTTGTTTAAACAAGCCTACTACAATCGGTATATCTTTCAATTCATCACGGGTTCTTAAGCGAGACACAATTTCAGCGGCCATTTTCTTTCCTTGCTCAACGAGTTTTGCCTCCGGAATTGGTTCCTCATAGTACTCTCCATATTTTTCTTTTTGATAGTAATAAATAGAGTTTAAGGAAAGTCCTATTGAAATACCGCCTAATTTCACTTTATTATCACTAGTTTTTGTTAAATAATTTTGCTCAACAATATGTGATAAATAGATTGGGGCCTTCGTTGCACGTTCTTCTGCTGGCATTGAGTCCGTCGTTGGAGGATTTAAACCATCCTTCGTTTGTGAACTACGTGCAAGCCAATCTGTCACTGTGCTTTCAGCTAAATACTGCCCCTCTTGGAAGAAGTAGTTTTCTGTGTCAAACTCATTTTGAGAAAGACGCATTAAACCTGTTTCTACTTCCTTCATATCATATTTCGTAAAAATATTTGAAACTACTAATCCTCTGCTAGCACTTTGTTTATAAGGTGTTAGCGTCCTATAGTATGAATCATCAATCTGTATGCTTGGAATAATCGTTGTTTCCGCTTTTTCCTGTTGCGTCTCCTGTGTAAGCTCTGTTTCCTTCTTATTAGAAGGCACACAGCCGACTAGCATTGCAGCAGCGACAATTGCTGGAATGAGTCGAAATGACTTCATTATGTTTGTACTCCTTTACTGTAAATCAAATTGTGCTCGACGAATTGTTCATACCTTACCTGTGGAACGAAGAGACATTTATAAAATGCCTCTTCGTTCCACCAAGTGGCTAGGACAATTCATCATACTTATCTTCACTACTATTCTTTATTGGACGAGGTTAAGTTGTTCGATCAGGCTGTCTTCATTCCAAACTTCAATACCTAATTGCTCGGCTTTTGCTAGTTTAGAACCCGCCTCTGCTCCTGCAATGACAAGGTCAGTTTTTTTGCTGACACTACCTGTAACAATACCACCTAACTCCTCTATTTTCGCCTTTGCTTCGTTACGTGTCAATTGCTCAAGTTTACCAGTTAATACGATTGTTTTACCCGCAAAAGGATTATCCCCTACAGCTACTTCTATTTTTTTACCTTTATACGTCATATTGACGCCTACTTCAGCAAGGCGCCCAATGACTGCACGAGCATCCTCATTTGAAAAATACTCGACTAGCGATGAAGCCATTTTATCGCCGATTTCATGAATCGCCACTAGTTGCTCCTCTGTTGCTGCCATCACCGCTTCCATCGTTTCAAACTCCTCTGAAACAATTTTTGCTGCTTTTTCACCAACATGTCGTATCCCTAATCCAATTAGTAAACGCTCCATCGAATTTTCTTTGGAAGCCTGAATAGCACTGACTAAATTCGTCGCTGATTTTTCTCCCATACGCTCAAGCTCAACAAGCTGGTTTACAGTTAAGTGATACAAATCAGAGATATCATGAATTAAATCGGCACGTAATAATTGCTCAACGACTTTATCACCAAGACCGTCAATATTCATAGCATTACGCGATACGAAATATTTAATGCTCTCCGCAATTTGTGCAAAGCATGCTGGATTTACACAACGTAATGCCACTTCTCCTTCAATACGAATAAGCTCACTATCACAAACTGGACAATGTTCAGGCATTACATATGGCACTGAGTCCTCTGGGCGCTGCTCCAGTATTACACCTACAACTTGAGGAATAATATCTCCAGCTTTTCGGATAATGACAGTATCTCCTAGTCGAATATCTTTCTCCCGAATTAAATCCTCATTGTGTAAGGACGCACGTTGAACTGTCGTACCTGCCACTTGAACAGGCGTTAAAATAGCAGTTGGTGTAACAACACCTGTACGCCCAACCGTTAAATCAATATCAAGTAATGTTGTCACTACTTCCTCAGCAGGGAATTTATAGGCAATTGCCCAACGTGGACTCTTTGCTGTATAACCAAGCTCATCCTGTTGCGCATAGCGATCTACCTTAATAACAATACCGTCAATTTCATAGGCTAAATTCGGACGGTTATCAGTCCATTTTTCGATAAAGGCTAGTACTTCTTCAATCGTTGAGCAGCGTTGACGCTCTTTGTTTGACGGGAAGCCTAGTCCCTCTAAATAATCGAGCATCTCTGCATGACCGTCAATACCATATGCCTCGCCATCTCCCCCAATTGCATAAATAAAGGTTGATAGCTGGCGACTCGCTGCTATTTTGGGATCTAACTGGCGTAAAGAACCAGCAGCCGCATTTCTCGGATTAGCAAATAGTTCTTCTCCATTTTCAGTACGAAGGGTATTCAATTTTTCAAATGATTTTTTAGGCATATACGCCTCGCCACGTACTTCAATTGTAAGTGGCTCCTTCAATCGAAGAGGTATTGCTCGAATCGTTTTTAAATTTGCTGTAATATCTTCCCCTACAACACCGTCTCCACGCGTTGCTCCTTGTACAAAAACGCCATTTTCGTATTTTAATGAAATGGCAAGACCATCAATTTTCAACTCACAAACATAGGAAAAGTTATCACCGATTGCTTGGCGCACTTTACGGTCAAATTCACGTAAGTCTTCTTCATTAAAAGCGTTTGATAGACTTAGCATCGGATAATCGTGAGTCACCTTCTTAAAGCCTTCTACCACTGCTCCGCCAACACGCTGCGTAGGTGAATCTGGGTAAATAAGTGACGGATTCGCTTCCTCTAATGCAATAAGCTCATGCAATAATTGGTCATAAACACTATCTGCTACGACAGGTTTATCCAACACGTAATAGGCATGACCGTATTCGTGTAATAATTTATTTAACTCCATAACGCGCTGTTCAATTTCGTTCATTTAAGTTCCTCCGCTTACCCTTTTTCAATAGGTGCAAATTGTGCTAGTAATCGCTTAATACCAATAGGTTGTGGAAAGGCAATATCTAGCTCTGTACTATCACCCTCACCTTTTACACTAACAACCATACCTGTTCCCCATTTTTTATGGATTGCTTTGTCTCCAGCTTTCCAGCCAAATTGGTCACCACCTGTTGTTTGTAAACGAGCAGTTGCAGGCTGTGTTTTCTGAACCGCTCCAAGTGTACGTTTTTGATAGCCACCTGTAGAACGATTACTTGAGGCAAACGGAACCTCAGGCTTCGAACCACCTTTGGATATTGATTCTGTAATATCTTCTGAAATTTCACCTAGGAAACGAGAAACATTATTAAAGCTAGAACGACCAAAAATCGTACGGCTTTGTGCACTCGTTAAATATAAACGTTCCTCGGCCCGCGTCACGCCGACATACATCAATCGTCTTTCTTCTTCCATTTCATCCATATCATCAAGTGAACGAGAATGTGGGAAAATATTTTCCTCCATTCCAATGATAAAGACGATAGGGAATTCTAAGCCCTTTGCAGCATGCATCGTCATCAAAATAATGTTGCCCTTTGATGTGTCATCTTTATCAAGTGCATCAATATCTGCAATTAGCGCTAAATCTGTTAAAAAGGCAATTAAGCTTTTATCTTCACTGCGCTCTTCAAAAGCCTTTGTTACTGATAAAAACTCTTCAATATTTTCTAAGCGGCTTTCCGCTTCAATCGTCTTTTCATTTTGTAGCATTGCTCGATAACCAGATTTGTCAATGACCTGCTCTACAATTTCTGTCACCGATAAATATTCTTGCATCTCTGTAAAGCCTTTAATCATTGCATAAAATTGCTCAGCTGAATTAGCAGCCTTCCCTGAAAGACCCATGAATACAAGATCATTCATAGCATCAAAAATAGAGCGCTCCTGTTCAATCGCATAGCGTGCCATTTTTTCAAAGGAAGTTGCACCGATACTACGCTTTGGCTCATTAATAATACGTGCGAGTGATAAATCATCATCATTATTGGCAATAAGACGCAGGTAGGCAAGTAAATCCTTAATCTCTTTACGATCATAGAACTTGGTACCACCAACTATTTGATAAGCCATATTGGACTTAACAAGCACTTCCTCCATCACACGGGACTGAGCATTTGTACGATATAATATCGCAAAGTCATCAAATGAACGATTATCCTTTTCAATAAGCTGTTGGATTGTTTGTACAACGAATTGCGCTTCCTCTTGCTCGTTATAAGCTTTGTACAACACGATTTTTTCACCTTCTGCATTTTCTGTACGCAGTTCTTTTGGATAACGTGTTGTATTATTTTGAATGACGTCGTTTGCCGCTTGGAGGATGCGTTTTGTTGAACGATAATTTTGCTCAAGCATAATGGCCTTAGCATTTGGATAATCCTTTTCGAATGAAAGAATATTGCTAATATCTGCACCACGCCAACGATAAATCGATTGGTCTGAATCCCCTACAACACAAATATTTTTAAATTTCTTAGCAAGCAACTGAACGAGTAAATATTGGGATTTATTCGTATCCTGATATTCATCCACATGAATATATTGGAATTTATTTTGATAATATTCAAGCACTTCTGGTACACGATTGAATAATGTAATAGTTGTCATAATTAAATCATCAAAATCGAGTGACTGATTGCGGCGTAGTCTTTTTTCATAACCTTTATAAACACGGGCAATCGTTTTTTCGTAAGGGTTATTTTCATTGATTTGACCTGCATAATCGTCCGCAGTTTTACATTCGTTTTTTGCTGAACTAATCGCATTTAAAATCGCACGAGGTTCAAAACGCTTCGTATCAATATTTTCATCCTTCATAACATTTTTAATAACTGATAGCTGATCAGTAGAATCTAAAATTGAAAAGTTACGTGATATCCCAAGCTGATCAATATTGCGTCGCAAAATACGCACACACATTGAGTGGAATGTCGATACCCACATACTATCGCCAGTTCCGTTACCTAGTATGCCATCTATACGCTCACGCATTTCACGTGCAGCTTTATTTGTAAATGTGATAGCTAAAATCTTTGATGGGTATACTTCTTTTTCGATTACTAAGTATGCTATACGATGTGTCAATACACGTGTCTTCCCCGATCCAGCACCCGCCATAATTAGAAGCGGTCCCTCAGTTGTTTTAACCGCATTTTCCTGCTCAGGATTCATACCTGCTAATAAGTTTTTCGTTAATTGCTCCATTTCGCACCGCCTTACAAACGTTTGTTCTTAAATTATATCGTATTTTTTACAGCCTTAACAGTCGCAAGTGCAGCTTTTAAATCTTCGTATATAATATTACCAACTACTACTGTATCTGCATATTTTGCCATTTCTGCTGCTTGCTGAGCAGATGTAATGCCGCCACCGTAAAACAGTCGCGTATTTTTCAGTTCATTTTTCACAGCACTTACAACCTCAATATTGCCATAAGTACCGCTATACTCTACATAAAATACAGGTAGTCTAAAGAAATTTTCAGCCATACGTGCGTAAGCAACAACATCATCAATGGATAAATCCGTTTTCGCATTCGTTACTTCAGCTACTTTACAATTCGGGTTTAAAATACAATAACCTTCAGCGACTAATTCATCCCATACCATAATATCTCCATATTCTTTAATTGCTTCATGGTGTAAATTTTTAATCCACTTTGGATCATCACTATTCAACACGGTTGGAATGAAATAATAGTCATAGCCTGGTGTTACTGAATCAATCGCAGAAATTTCAAGCGCTATTGGCACTTCAAAACGTCTTACACGAACAAGTAAATCTAATACACCATCCAAAGTTACACCGTCTGTTCCGCCAACTATAATAACATCTGTACCTGATTCACAAATTTTTTCTAGCGCCTCATCTGATAAATCTTTAGCTGGGTCTAACTTGAACACATGTCTCCATTCTAAATAATCCATCTATTTTACCACCTATCATTTTCTATCTATTCGTTTACAAGTATAGCTTATGACTGTCTACAAAAAAATGAAAAAGACTGGGTAATAGCTCTACCCAGCCCTTTTACCTACTATTCTTTTGGTGCTTGAAACGGCTTTTCATCTGGATACAAACGACCTAACATTTCATCATATGTATCATTCCCGTAATCAAAGCAACGACGTACACGTGAAATAGTTGCTGTACTTGCACCTGTTTCCTTCTTAATAGATTCGTAGGTTTTCTTTAAACGTAGTAAATGCGCGACCTCAAAGCGTTGTGCCAGCGATTGAATTTCACTAATCGTACATAAATCATCAAAAAATTTATAACATTCTTCGATGTCTTTCAGCTCTAACACTGCTTTAAATAATTGATCTGTTTGATGCCCTCGAATTTTTTCGATTTGCATGCAATCTTCCTCCCTTTAAGGCTGCGTTTTCACCATTGCTTGTAACCCTGGTGAAGTTGGTACGAAATTTACCCAAGACTTCCCTGGTACTAGCTTCACAAGCTCCCCAGACTCTTCTACAGCCATTGGTATTCCATCAATATTAGCCCATTTGACTTCTCTCATATTGCCATTTTGAAATACATACGCATTTCCACCAGAAGTTAAATCAATTTCTTGGCGCCCCTCATTATCAATCGTTCGATGTTTCATTTCAAAAAATAGCACATTTGAAAATGATAATGTGTCGCCTGTTAACATATCCTTTGTGTCAACGCCAGCCGATTGTCGTCCATAACGATTACTTTGCTTATCATACAAATACGAATTATGGAAATACTCACTATTTCCGTAGTAAATGTCAACTCGACTTGTTTCATTGCCTATTTTACCACGTTCATCGGGTTCATAAAAAGCCTCATGTACTTTTTCATGGTAACTCATTGAAGCGCCCACTTTTTTCGCACCATTTAATATACTTTCAGACGTAATATACGAGTTGTGTGGGGCAACACGGTCTTTTGAACGTTTAAAAAGTGTGCCATCATAATCCATACCATTTATATTGTCGACTACATTATTAGTAAGCATCGATTTGGCCTCCGGGCTATAACCATGTGCTACGTAAAATGCACCATAGCCTTTCGCAAGATCTACAAAATAAGATCGAGCACTACGAACAGGCCCTACATTTTCTGGCAGTTCACTTTGATAAACTGCTAATAAACGTGTAACATTGCCTTCTGCTAGCATTTCATAAACGATATCTGCTGCTTCTATCCCTGATTGTGGACGTGCTTTCGGGTGATTATTAACTGTAACAATTATTGGACGCTGCGTAATTTCTTCCTTCACAGCTTCACCTGTTAGCGGTGCAACAAAAGCGTCTTCTTTAACTGGCTCTTCAATAGCAGTTCCATCGTCAACTTTGCTCGTATCATCATTCTTTCCTTCCGACGAATCTTTTGAACATCCTCCTATCAGTAAGGTACTAAAAGCCATTGCGATAAATAATTTCTTCGATTTGAACACAAGCATTACTCTCCTTTTATCAATTACATCTACCATAGGGAAACTTCAATTAACGCATCACTGCTGGTAATAATAACTTATTCTTCATAACATCAAAAATCCCTTTTGGCGTAATACGGATATATGGTAAATGTGTCGATTGTAAGAATAGTAAAGAGTAAATTGCGTCCCCTAAGTGGTAACCACGTTCCGCTAATGCTTGTTTTAAGCACTTCTCTTTTTCTGCTAGCTCCTTTACATCTCCATCATATAAAAGACCGCCAATTGTTAAAGGAACAGCAGCAATTACCTCGCCTTTTTCAACGAGGACAATACCACCACGCATTGCCTTCATTTCCTCAAAGGCTTTAATCATATCGTCTTTATTTTTTCCAATCAGTAAAATATCGCCTGTATTCGAATAAGAAGAGGCAAACCCTTGAACACTAGTAGCAAAACCTTTAATCATCGTGTTAACATGCCAATTACCGTCTCTATTCAAAAGCATTAAATAACATTCATCATGATCTGCAAGCTGCCCTTCTCTAGTAATGAATGAGTTATATGGTTTCGTAATAACATCATTGACTAACTCAATTCCAAACGGCATCGAGAATTGAAAATCATGAGACGTTAATGAAAAATCTAAGTTAAATGCAGGTAACGCTGAATAATCAATTGTCGCAAGTTTCTGCACTTGTATACCATCATGTTTTAACCAAACACCCTTCGATAATACACTTTCAGGAACTGGGTGCCATTCATCTTGTAAAATATTTAGGGAAGCAAATCGACCCGTTGCGATAAAGCCATGTAAGTTGGACATATTATAATAACGTGCAACATTATAAGAAGCCATTTGATAAGCATCTAGCGGTGCTACACCTGCATCTAAAGCTACTTGAATACATTTATCCATCACACCATCCTCATGGAAAGAAGGTGGTGAGCCATCTGTTGTCATCATTAAATGGTCAAAAATAGGTAGCTCTTTTTCAACTATTCCCTTTAATAAATTAGGTAGGTCTGGGCGTATTGAAGAATGACGTAGCGTTACAGCATATCCTTGCATAATACGTCGCTCTACCTCTTCCACTGTCATAGCTTCATGATCACCATCTGCACCAAGTAGCTTCATTCGTGCTAAAGTTCGTTCCGATGCTCCAGGGAAATGCCCTTCTATTTTTTTCCCGTAGCCCTTAGCCATTTGCATACGATAGAGCATTTGGTCATCCCCATGTAACAATCTTGGCCAGCCCGTTAATTCTCCTCCAAGTAACACATCATCACGTTCTAGCCATTCTAAAATGGACGTATTAGAAAAAATCTCTTCCTCCTGTTCCATTTCAGTTTGCGAATCAAAACGAGTCCACCAATAAAATGAAAACGGTAGCTTTTTCAAATCATCTAATATTGAAAACGCTTTCTTATTTTCTAAAGATAAAACGAAGCTTAAATTATCTGAAATAAAAGTTGTAGTACCTAGCTGTCCACAAAAATCAGCAAAGGATTGCGGATGGTATAACTGGAACGGATGAACATGCGGCTCAATATATCCCGGTACAATTGTTTTATTCGTACAATCAACCACTTCTGTCCCTTCTAATAACGGAGGCATTCTATCACCAGCATAGACAATACGATCTCCTAAAATCCAAATGTTCCCTACTATCCATTGTTTGAGCATGCTATGTAAATAACGTGCATTTGTTAATACAATATCCGGTGCTTTTTTTCCATCAATTACTGCTAATTGCTGACGTAATTCTGTAATTTTCCATACTGGATCCATTCTATTCGCCCCTTCCTAAATTACGTAAAATTTCATTGTGTAAATCCTACGCGAAATCACATACTACTACTGCATAAACGCAATTTTTCATAAAATTAATGCTTTATGCAATCATCTTGTTTCAATCGTAACACAGCACTTTCATAAAACAAAGTGCACCCCGCTTTATTTTTCCCACAATGACTAAAGGAGGAAATATTATGATGCAAGAATCAAATTTAAGCGAAAAAAATGCCTTTTGTCGCTTTGCCATGGGGGCAGGTTTAACGGCATTCGGTATCGCTAAAATCTCAAGAAATCCTGAATGTACGAAAGGTCGATTGATGATTGCATTTGGTGCCTTGAAAATGGCTGAAGGTATCTTTAAGTATTGCCCAACCAAAGCTTTACTGGGTTCTAGCCTGGAGAGTGCTATGGGCAACAGCAACAACAATAGCACCAGCAACTCTTCTATGCAAAGTATGTTCAGCGGCCAAAATTCTATGTCATCTGAACAAATCGATAAACTCATGAAGGATTTCTCCTCTGCTATTTCTGGAAATACGTCAGGATCAAACGCAACAGCATCAAAGCAATCTGACTCCAGCACTTCAAATCAACATTCCTCAGAAAGTAAAAATTCTACAACTAAAGCACAAAATCCTTCTTAGTCAAAGGAGCCGTCTCAACTGTATTGTTGAGACGGCTCTCACCCTTTTCATTCATACGTTTGAAAACAATAAGAAGTTTCACAGTATGATTAAATTATTTAATTTAGGTACTCTACCCAATTCGAAGGCTCTGATTTCCGCTACGGGCTACTCGCTTTCCTGCGGGCGAGCGTCGAGCCGCTTCCTTCGCTACCGCCTGATATTTGTTTTTTCAGTTACGCAATTACTTCTTAAACGTACGCCAGCCGATATCTTTGCGGTAGAAGAAATTGTCCCATTTTTCAGTTGCAATGCCTGCGTATACTATTTCTTGTGCTTCTTGTAAAGTAGATGCCTTTGCTCCAACTAATAAAACTCGGCCACCATTACCAACAAAGTTCTCATCTACAAGCTTTGTACCTGCATGGAATACCGCGTGTGAAGCTGATAGGGCTTCTAGATTTGGTAATGCATTTCCTTTTTCAACATCCCCTGGATAGCCTTCAGCGGCGATTACTACACCTAGCATTGCTTCTTCAGACCATTGCAAATCAAATGGCTTTTCATCCATCAATGCAGTCATAAATGCGCCAAAATCGGATGCCATACGTGGTAAAACTACTTGCGTTTCAGGATCTCCAAAGCGTGCATTAAACTCAATCACTTTAGGACCATCTTTCGTTAATATCAAACCTGCATATAAAATACCGGTAAACGATACACCATCTGCCTCCATACCTTTCACGGTCGGTTCAACAATCGTTTTATATGCATCATCTACTACTTCTTGAGAGATTTGAGGTACTGGCGAATAAGCTCCCATCCCCCCTGTATTTGGTCCTTCATCGCCATCATAAGCACGTTTATGGTCTTGAGCAATCACCATTGGGTAAATCTGGCCTTTATGGACAAAGGACATAAAGGAGAATTCTTCACCGTCTAAGAATTCTTCAATGACAACTCGAGAAGAGGATTCACCAAAACGTTGGTTCCCAATCATATCCTCTACAGCTTCAATTGCTTCATCTTCGGTCATTGCTACAACTACACCTTTACCAGCTGCCAAGCCGTCTGCTTTGATAACGATTGGTGCACCTTGCTCTTTAATATATGTAATAGCATTGGCAGCTTCAGTAAACGTTTCATGGGCAGCAGTTGGGATATTGTATTTATTCATAATTTCTTTCGCATATGATTTACTGCTTTCGATTTGTGCTGCTGCCTTTGTTGGACCAAATACTCGTAAACCAATAGCAGTAAAGAAATCCACTATGCCTTCTGCAAGTGGTTGCTCAGGTCCTACAAAAGTTAAATCTACTGCATTTTCCTTTGCAAATTGTGCAAGACCTGCAAAATCCATAGTATCAATAGCAACGATTTCTGCATCGCTTTTCATGCCATCATTACCAGGTGCTACAAATACTTTACTAACAGATGGTGACATACTAAATTGTTTGGCGATAGCGTGCTCTCGACCGCCGCTTCCAATGACCATTACTTTCATTTTAGAGAATCCTCCTCTTTGTGCGTAAAACCGAGATGTTGCCCATCTCGGTCAAGTTTTTGAATATATTAGTGCTTGAAATGACGTACGCCAGTGAATACCATCGCAATGCCGTATTCATTTGCCTTATCGATTGAATCCTGATCTTTGATAGAGCCACCAGGTTGAATAATGGCCGTAATACCGGCCGCTGCAGCTGCTTCAACAGTATCGCTCATTGGGAAGAATGCATCTGAAGCGAGTGCTGCGCCTTTTGCTTTTTCGCCTGCTTGCTCAAATGCGATTTTAGCTGCGCCAACACGGTTCATTTGACCAGCACCAACGCCAAGTGTCATTTGAGAATCTGTAACGACGATTGCATTAGATTTAACGTGCTTCACCACTGCCCAGCCAAGCTGTAATGCTTCCCATTCTTGTGCTGTCGGTTCACGGTCTGTGACAACTTTAATATCTGCATTAGAAAAGCCGTGGCGATCTGGTTCTTGTACAAGAAGACCCCCTTCAACAGATACAACATTGAATTTGTCTTGTTTTGCTTGCTCAAAAGAAATTGTTAATAAGCGAATATTTTTCTTCTTCGTTAAAATATCAAGTGCTTCTTGAGAGAAAGCAGGCGCAATGATAATTTCTAAAAAGATATGGCTTAATTTTTCAGCAGTTGCTGCGTCTACTTCCATATTTAAAGCAATAATACCACCGAAAATAGATGTTGGATCTGCTTCATACGCTTTATCAAACGCTTCCTCTAATGTTGCGCCCGTTCCAACACCACAAGGGTTCATGTGCTTTACAGCTACTGCTGCAGGCATTTCAAACTCTTTGACAATTTGCAACGCAGCATTCCCGTCTTGAATATTGTTGTATGATAATTCTTTACCATGTAATTGCGTAGCATAAGCTAATGAAAAATCTGAGCCTAGTCGTTTTTGATAGAACGCTGCTTTTTGATGAGGATTTTCACCATAGCGTAAGTTTTGTTTTAATTCATATGTCATTGTTAAGCTCTCTGGGAACTCTTCTTCTGTTAAGTAGTTTGATATATATGAATCATAAGCGGCTGTGTGACGGAAAACTTTTGCAGCTAACTTACGACGTGTTTCAATTGTCGTTGCACCATTAGCTTTAAGCTCCTCTAATACGTTCGCATAGTCATTGCTATCCACAATTACTGTTACATATTGATGGTTTTTTGCTGCAGAACGTAACATTGTTGGACCACCGATATCAATATTTTCGATAGCGTCATCCCATGTTACATTAGGCTTTGAAATTGTTTCAACAAACGGGTAAAGATTGACACAAACAATCTCAATTGGCTCAATTCCATGCTCATTCATTTGTGCTTGATGAGAAGCATCGTCAAACTTTCCTAATAGTCCACCGTGAATCATTGGATTTAAAGTTTTTACACGACCATCTAAAATTTCCGGGAATTTAGTTACTTCATCTACTGCTGTTACGGCAACATTATTGTCTTGTAACATTTTTTTCGTACCACCAGTTGATAAAATTTCATAACCTAATGCTACTAGTTCCTTTGCAAATTCTAAAATACCATCTTTATTGGAAACACTGATTAATGCACGTTTTGTCACAACGAAATCCTCCTAATTTTTAGGATCATCACCATAATTGTGTAGTTGATTTCCGTTCAGTCTGGGCGCTTTGTTGCGCCGCTTTGCTCGCTCCAGGGCCTCGGGCCAACAGATGTCTTTTGCGCGAAAGCGTGAGTGCAACGTAGCGGCAGCAGCACGATGTTCGTCACGAAGGCGTTCTCACAGGATGTGATGCTTTTAGCCTTCGTTCTATCGCTGATCCCCAAGGAGTCGCCCAGCCTCCACTCCAATCAACTTATTTACATAGTAGACGTTTTAACAAAAGTCATCCACATCTTTTGGTGATGAACCAATTTTATCGTGTTAGCCACGAATATGTCTTGCTATTGTCGGACAGAGTTAGGTTTTGATTAGACAATACCTAACTCTCTCATCAATCTATTACTTTAATAGTTGCTCTAAAGCTTTTGTATAGAGTACATGCTCTTCCCGATGAATTGCCGCTTCTGTTGCCTCACGGTCACCTTCAACAACTTGAACTGCCGATTGGGCAATAATAGGTCCCGTGTCCATACCTTCATCAACAAAATGGACGGTTACACCTGTTATTTTGACTCCGTGTTCCATCGCTTGACCAATAGCATCTTTACCAGGGAAAGCCGGTAATAGTGAAGGGTGAATATTCACGATGCGCTGTGGGTATGCAGTTAGTAATACTTCACTAATTAAGCGCATATAACCTGCAAGCACAATCCATTCTACATGACAGTTATGGAGTGCCTCGATAATTGCCGTCTCATAATCTGCTTTTGAAGAAAACTCTTTCGGACTTAAAGCTAGCACCGGAATACTATAGTTCTCAGCACGTGTCACTACAAATGCGCTAGGCTTGTCTGTGACAACAAGTTCGATCTTTGCATGTAGTTCACCACGTTCAATTGCCTCTTGAATAGCTTGAAAGTTACTGCCGCTACCTGAAGCAAAAACGGCAATTTTAGTTGGTGCAGTCATTACACTAAACTCCCATCATGTGAGCCATTGAATACAACACCCTCGCCTTTCACAACGCGACCGATTTTGTATGCTTTTTCACCATTTGCTTCTACTGTAGCAAGTACTTTATCTACTTCATCTGCAGGTACAGCTAATACGAAGCCAATCCCCATGTTAAAGACATTATATAAATCCTTGTCCTCTAACTGGCCTTTTTCTTTTAAAAACTCAAAAATACGTAAGACAGGCCAAGAACCTAAGTTAATTTCAGTTGCTAAACCTTCTGGCATCATACGTGGTAGGTTTTCATAAAAACCACCGCCAGTTACATGGGCACAGCCATGAACGTCTGCTACTTTTAAAGCTCCAAGTACAGGTCTTGCATATAATTTTGTTGGCACTAACAAGGCTTCCCCTATAGGACCAAGATCCTCGTAGCCTTCCACAATCGAATCAACAGCGTAATGATTATCTGCAAAAACAATTTTTCGCACTAATGAGTAACCGTTTGAATGCACCCCACTTGAAGCAATACCAACAAGCACGTCACCCTCTACGATTTTCTCACCTGTTACGATAGCTGATTTTTCACAAGCTCCTACCGCAAAACCAGCTAAGTCATACTCATCTTCTTCGTAAAGACCTGGCATCTCTGCAGTTTCTCCACCGATTAATGCCGCACCAGATTGCACACAGCCATCTGCAACGCCCTTTACGATTTGCTCAATTTTCGCTGGCTCTGCCTTGCCAAGGGCTACATAATCTAAAAAGTACAATGGTTCAGCCCCTTGCGCTACGATATCATTGACACACATCGCTACACAGTCCACACCAATCGTGTCGTGCTTGTCCACCATAAACGCTAGCTTTAGTTTTGTCCCAACGCCATCTGTACCTGAAATAAGAACAGGTTCCTTAAGATTTAGTTCTGACAAGTCAAACATACCGCCAAAACCACCAAACGTACCCATCACACCTAGACGGTTTGTTCGTTCAACGTGAGACTTCATTCGTTTTACGGCTTCGTAGCCTGCTTCTATATTTACACCTGCTTGTTCATATGCTTTTGACACGCAGAGTTCCTCCTTATCATCCAAATCGCCTTGGCACAATCTGAATCTAGATTTTGTCATTTATAGCTAGACGTGTTTAGATGTTTTTCTTAACGTAATAGTTCTTTTTCATGTGGTAAGATTGTATCTGGGAAAATTTCTGTTGGATATTTACCTGTAAAGCACGCTAGGCATAATCCACGGTTTTCATCTTCATATGGTCTTGCAATCGTCTCCACCATACCTTCAACAGAAAGGAATGTTAGGGAATCAGCTCCTATAGCATCACGGATTTCATCTACATTGTGGCTAGACGCAATCAATTCTTCATGTGTGGAAGTATCGATACCGTAATAGCAAGGATCCGTCATCGGTGGTGAAGAAATGACAACATGTACTTCTGCCGCCCCTGCATCTTTTAACATTTTTACAATACGTCTTGAAGTTGTACCGCGAACGATTGAATCGTCCACCATCACTACACGTTTATCTTTTACGACTTGAACAACAGGAGAAAGCTTCATTTTCACACCGCGTTCACGTAATTCCTGTGTTGGTTGGATAAATGTACGACCTACATATCGATTTTTAATAAGACCTAGCTCATATGGAATGCCACTTTCCTCTGCAAAGCCGATTGCCGCTGAAATACTTGAATCAGGGACACCTGTTACAACATCAGCTTCAATATGTGCACATTCTCGGGCAAGCTGTTTGCCCATACGTTTACGAGCCATGTGGACGTTTATACCATCAATATCAGAATCGGGACGTGCTAAATAAACGTACTCCATCGCGCACATTGCACGTTTATCCATCTCTACAAAACGATCAGATTTTACACCCTCATCGTTAATAATTAATAACTCACCAGGTTCAACAGATCGAACAAATTCTGCACCTATTAAATCAAATGCACAAGTTTCAGAAGCTACAACCCAGCCATCTCCTAGCTTCCCAAGAGATAATGGACGTAAACCATGTGGATCACGTGCAACAAGCATTTCATCTTTAGTCATAATTAAGAACGAATACGCGCCCTTTAATAAAGATAGAGCATTTTTCACCTTCCCACGGAATGGTGAATGTGAGCTTTTCTTAATAAGATGCGCTAGCACTTCAGTATCGGAGCTAGAATGAAAAATACTACCTTGACGCTCTAAATACTGTTTTAAGTGCGTGGCATTGACTAAATTACCGTTATGAGCAATTGAAAGGCTACCAGTTGAGGAGTGAAATAATAACGGCTGTACATTTTCAATACCGCCCCCTCCAGCAGTCGTATAACGGACATGGGCTATTGCTGCTTTTCCGTCCACTGCCTTTAATTTCTCTTCGTTGAAAACATCATTCACTAGTCCTTCGCCTTTCACCGCGCGAAGATGCTGACCGTCAGAAACGACGATCCCAGCGCCTTCTTGGCCACGGTGTTGAAGAGCATGAAGCCCGTAATAACTAAGGTGAGCTGGATTTGAGTTACCCCAAATACCAAACACCCCACATTCTTCGTTTAAGCCTCTGAGTTCAGCAAGCATGGGATTGCTCCTTTCCAATTAGAACGGAATTCCTCCACTGTACCTTCTACAAGCACACCGTTGTCACCGTCGATTTTAACAAGCGCATCGTTTGTTACGACACCGATTTTCATTGCGTCTTTTACAATTTCTACAAATGCAGCTACATTTTCTTCTTTCACTGTTACAACAAAACGAGATTGTGTTTCACTGAATAATGCTGTTGTAGCAGAGCCTGTTAATGTTACATCAAGACCTAAGCCATTTGCGCCAAATGTTGTTTCAGCAAGCGCTACTGCAAGACCGCCTTCTGCTACATCATGTGCAGATTGTACGATACCCGCTTTAATCGCTTTAAGCAATGCTTCTTGACGTGCGGCTTCAATCTGTAGGTCAATAGCTGGTGCTTTCCCTGAAATAACCCCATTATTTAATAATTTTTGAAGCTCCGAACCACCGAACTCAGTTTTTGTATCGCCGATCACAAATACTACATCACCAGCAGCCTTTACTTCTTGAGTTGTCACATGTGCTAAATCTTCAATTAGTCCAACCATACCGATTGTTGGTGTTGGATAAACCGCTTCGCCAGAACGCTCGTTATAAAGAGAGACGTTACCACCGATTACTGGTGAATTCAATGCTGTACAAGCGGCTGAAATACCATCAGCTGATTTTTCAATTTGCCAGAAGATTTCTGGTTTCTCAGGATTACCGAAGTTTAAGCAGTCAGTAATTGCTAATGGTGTACCACCCGTTGCCACGATATTACGAGCTGCCTCTGCTACAGCAATGGCACCGCCTACTTCTGGATCTAGGAAAATATAACGAGAGTTACAGTCAGTAGTCATCGCTAATCCTTTGTTCGTACCACGAACGCGGATAACGGCCGCATCAGAACCTGGTGCAACGACTGTTGATGTACGTACTTGATAGTCATATTGATCGTAAACCCACTCTTTTGAAGCAACTGTTGGTGCTTTTAAAAGTGCATTTAATGTTTCTTTGTAATCTGTTACTACTGGCTCTGCGTTTTCCATCGCTTGGAACTCAGCATAGTAAGCAGGCTCTGCAGATGGTTTATGATAAACTGGTGCATCTTCTGCAAGTGCATCAGCAGGTACTTCAGCTACAACTTCGCCATTATGTAATAGGCGTAGCATTTTATCATCCGTCACGCGACCAATTGCCACAGCATCTAAGTCATATTTCTCGAAAATCGCTTTAATTTCATCTTCGCGACCTTTTTTCACAACAAGTAGCATACGCTCCTGAGATTCAGATAGCATCATTTCATATGCTGTCATGCCTGTCTCACGTTGAGGTACTAAGTCTAAGTTCATTTCTACACCAGAGCCAGCCTTCGAAGCCATTTCTGCTGATGAAGAAGTAAGACCAGCAGCACCCATATCTTGAATACCTACTAGCGCGTCAGATTTTACAACTTCTAAACATGCTTCAAGTAAAAGTTTCTCCATAAATGGATCTCCTACTTGAACTGCTGGACGTTGGTTCTCAGATTCTTCTGTTAACTCTTCAGATGCAAATGTTGCACCATGGATACCGTCACGGCCTGTTTTAGCACCCACATACATGACTGTATTGCCTACACCAGCCGCGATTCCACGTTGAATATCTTTGTGGTCGATTAAGCCTACACACATTGCATTCACTAGTGGGTTGCCTTCATAGCAAGGATCGAATTGAATTTCGCCACCGACTGTAGGAATCCCGATACAGTTACCGTAACCTGCGATACCAGCAACTACTTCTTCAAATAAATATTTACCACGTGCTGATTTTAATTCGCCAAAGCGTAGTGAGTTTAGCATCGCAATTGGACGTGCACCCATTGAGAAAACGTCACGGATAATACCACCAACTCCTGTAGCAGCACCTTGATAAGGCTCAATTGCTGATGGGTGGTTATGTGATTCCATTTTAAATACAACTGCTTGTTCGTCACCAATATCAACGATACCAGCACCTTCACCTGGACCTTGTAAAACTTGTGGACCCTTTGTAGGGAATTTACGTAACACTGGTTTTGAATTTTTGTATGAGCAGTGCTCAGACCACATTACGGAGAAAAGACCTGTCTCTGTCCAGTTTGGTAAACGTCCTAAAATACCTTCTACCATTACAAATTCTTCGTCTGACATCCCCATACCAGCGTATAACTTTTGCTCTTTAATTTGCTGTGCTGTTGGCTCAAACTTAGTTGTTGACATGATTTTCCCTCCACTGCTTCACAATTGATTTAAATACTGCTAGACCGTCTGCTCCGCCCACCAGTGCATCAACAGCTCGCTCTGGGTGAGGCATCATCCCTAGTACATTGCCACGCTCGTTTGTAATCCCTGCGATATCTTCTAAAGAACCGTTTGGATTTTCGCCTGAATATGTGAACACGATTTGATTATTATCTTTTAATTGTTGTAAAGTTTCCTCGTCACAGTAGTAGTTACCTTCACCGTGAGCGATTGGAATATTGATTATTTGACCTAGCTCATATTGGTTTGTGAATAATGTATTATTGTTTTCAACTTTAAGCTGGATTGTACGGCACATGAATTTCAAATTTTTGTTACGAAGTAATGCGCCAGGTAATAAGCCTGCTTCAGTTAAGATTTGGAAGCCATTACATACGCCCAATACCGGCTTACCAGCATCTGCTGCCTTCTTAACCTCTGCCATAATATTAGATTGGTTGGCCATCGCACCACAGCGAAGATAATCCCCGTATGAGAAGCCTCCTGGTACTAAAATGCCATCAAAGCCACTTAAATCTGTTGCTGTATGCCATACATATTCTACTTCTTCACCTAGCTCGTCTTTAATCGCATGATACATATCGATATCACAGTTTGACCCAGGGAAAACGAGTACTGCGAATTTCATGATTAGTTAGCCTCCTCGACTTCGTAGCGATAGTCTTCGATTACAACGTTAGTTAAAACCTTTTCACACATTTCTTTTACTAGAGTATCAATATCACGTTCTGTATCTTTAATTGCTAGTTCAAGATATTTACCGATTCGTAAATCTTCTACTTCAGCGTAACCCATTTTCACTAAAGAACCTTGTACAGCTGAACCTTGTGGATCAAGAATGCTCTCACGTAATGTCACGTAAATTTTAACTTTTTTCATTGTTATTTGCCTCCGAGTCTAGAAAGTATAATAGTATAAACTTCAGTTAAATTACCAAGGTCTCTACGAAAGACATCTTTGTCTAACTTTTGCTTTGTAGTTGCATCCCAAAGTCTACATGTATCTGGTGATATTTCATCTGCCAGTAGCACATGTCCGTCATTGTCACGTCCAAACTCTAATTTAAAGTCAATTAGTGTAACGTTGACATCTGCAAAAATAGGCTGTAAAACTTTGTTCACTACAAGTGCACCATCATAAATGGCTGTCACTTCCTCAGGTGTTGCAAGATCAAGTACGTCAATATGCTCCGTTGAAATGAGCGGATCGCCTAGCTCATCGTCTTTATAATAAAATTCAACGATTGGGCGTTTTAATGGTGTACCTTCCTCAATGCCAAGACGTTTCGCTAAGCTACCTGCTGCTATATTGCGAACTACGACTTCAATTGGAATAATATCTACCTTTTTTACAAGCTGCTGCGTATCAGATAATTGTTTTACGAAATGTGACGCAATTCCGTTTGCTTGTAATTTTTCGAAAATTAAAGATGTAATGCGATTATTTAATACGCCTTTGCCTTCAATTTCTTCTTTTTTCTCACCATTAAACGCTGTTGCACTATCCTTGTATTCAACGAGTAACACATTAGGCTCCTCTGTTGAGTACAATTTTTTTGCTTTACCTTCATACAAAAGTTGACCTTTAGTCATTTCGTTACTCCCCCTGATATTATGAAATACACGCGTATTGTTCAGAATTGAATCGTACGTATACGATTCAATTCTGTAACATCCGCTAGTGACTCTACTCAATCCATTTCGCCTTGGCGTAATTGTAGCTGTCGCTTTGCTTTCGCATAGATAAACAAAGCGTGAAGATTGTTAGTTAAGACCAAGACGTTCAAAAATCATATCTACATGCTGTAAATGGTAGTTGTAGTCGAAGCAATCATCTAGCTCTTCCTTCGTTAAATACGATGTAATTTTTTCACTTGCATCGACTAACGTACGGAACTGAACTTGCTCGTCCCATGCCTGCATCGCTAAAGGTTGTACTGTATCATATGCTTCCTCACGCACTAACCCTTTATCGATCAGTGCTAATAAGATACGTTGAGAGTAAATTAGACCAAAAGTGCGACCCATATTACGTTTCATGTTTTCAGGGAATACTGTTAAGTTTTTCACAATGTTACCGAAGCGATTTAACATATAATTAAGTGTAATCGTTGCATCCGGTAAAATAACACGCTCTGCAGATGAATGTGAAATATCACGCTCATGCCATAATGCTACGTTTTCATAAGCCGTTACCATATAGCCACGCATTAAACGTGACATACCAACCATGTTTTCAGACCCGATTGGATTACGTTTATGAGGCATTGCTGATGAGCCTTTTTGTCCTTTTGCAAATCCTTCCTCAACTTCACGTGTTTCAGATTTTTGCAAGCCGCGAATCTCTGTTGCAAATTTCTCTATTGATGTTGCGATTAATGCCAACGCACCTAAATATTGAGCATGACGATCACGTTGTAATGTTTGAGTTGAAATAGGTGATGCTGTAAGTCCTAATTTATCGCATACATATTGCTCTACTTTAGGATCAATATTGGCATATGTTCCAACTGCACCAGACATTTTTCCTGTTTCAATTACTTTTGCTGCTGCTTCAAAGCGTTCTAAGTTACGCTTCATTTCTTCATACCATAAAGCTAATTTTAAACCGAAAGTTGTTGGCTCAGCATGAACACCATGTGTACGTCCCATCATGACCGTATGCTTATACTCTTTCGCTTTCGCTGCAATAATATCAATGAAATTCACGATGTCTTTGCGTAAAATATCATTCGCTTGTTTAATTAAATAAGAAAGAGCTGTATCAACTACGTCCGTAGAAGTTAAACCATAGTGCACCCATTTTCGCTCTTCACCAAGAGTCTCAGAAACGGCACGAGTAAATGCTACAACATCATGACGTGTTTCTTTCTCAATCTCTAAAATACGATTAACATCAAATGAAGCATTTTCACGAATTTTAGCTACATCCTCTTTTGGGATGTCTCCAATTTCTGCCCAAGCCTCACATGCTAAAATTTCAACTTCTAACCAAGCTTGATATTTATTTTGTTCTGTCCAAATTGCGCCCATTTCGGGTCTTGTGTAACGTTCGATCATTGCGTTTCTCCTTCTATTCTGACCAAATGCCAGAACTCTCGATTTGTTGTAGTGTTTCTTCTAAGTTTTTTGTCATAATCGTTACGTGGCCCATCTTACGGTTCACCTTAGCTTCAGCTTTCCCATAAAGATGTATAGACCATTCAGGATATTTAGCAATTGAGTTACTAAGTGGCATGACATGCTGCCCTAAAACATTTACCATAATAGATGGTGCCCAAAGTTGTGGTTTACATAATGGCCAACCACAAACTGCACGTATATGCTGATGGAACTGTGAAACGTTACATGCTTCTATAGAATAGTGACCTGAATTATGAGGTCTTGGTGCTAATTCATTTATAACGATTCCGCCGTCTTCTAATACAAACATTTCTACAGCTAATGTCCCTACTAAATTTAGATAATCAGCAATTTTCAAGGCTTCTCGTTCTGCAGACAAAGATGTTTCCTCTTTTATACGAGCTGGTACGATCGTTTCATGTAAAATTTGATGAACATGAATATTTTCTCCAACTGGCTGACAATATGATTCACCATTCCCGTTTCTTTGAACAATGACAGACACCTCTTTAACGAAAGGTACAAATCCCTCAACAATACATTGTGAATGGGAGAAAAGCCCTTTTGCTAATGGTAGGTCTTCTGTAGATTTTAAAAGCTGCTGCCCCTTGCCATCATAGCCACCTCTTGCTGTTTTGACTATACAAGGATAACTAATCCTATCAATATTGGCTAGTAATTCTTCATATGTATTTACAACCAAATAAGGGGCTACTGGACAACCTGCGTTCACTATCGCTTCTTTTTCAGTCACACGGTCTTGTGTGATGCGTACTAGCTCTGCTCCTTGTGGGACGTAAGCCATTTGTGTTAAACGTTTTAAGCCTTCATAATCGATATTTTCAAATTCATACGTTATAACGTCACTTACCTCTGCAAGTTCTTCTAAAGCTGACTCATCATCATATGGGGCTACAATACGAACATCCGCAACCTGTCCACCTGGTGAATCCATTGATGGTTCAAGAACGGCGATTTTAAAGCCTGCTTCTTTAGCAGCAAGTGCCATCATTCGGCCAAGCTGACCTCCTCCGATAATGCCTATCGTCTGCCCGGGATAAATTATCTTTGTCACACTAAGTCACCTGTGCTTTCCAGTACTTGTTGCTTCGTGGCTTCACGTCTAGCATCAAGTTTATTAGCCAGCTCTGTATCTGTTGTCGATAAAATTTGCGCTGCTAGCAAGCCTGCATTCGTCGCTCCCGCTTTGCCAATCGCTACTGTTGCTACAGGTACACCGCCAGGCATTTGAACGATTGATAATAATGAATCAAGACCGTTAAGAGCACGTGATTGTACAGGTACACCGATGACCGGTAACGTTGTTTTAGCTGCTACCATTCCAGGTAAATGCGCAGCTCCACCTGCACCAGCAATAATTACTTGAATACCTCGCTCACGTGCTGATTGTGCATACTCAAACATTAAATCAGGAGTACGATGTGCAGACACTACTTTTTTCTCGTACGGTACCTGTAATTCATCTAAAATATCACATGCATATTTCATTGTTTCCCAGTCACTTGAACTCCCCATAATGACACCGATTTTCGGATTCATGATTGTCGCTCCTTTTTAACGTTAGAAAAATGATCAAATATTTTATAGCTACTACAATTCTTTACTTTTTCTTTTTCATAACAAAGAAAATCCTCAAATAAACTACTCTCTACCATACACGTGAAAGCAGTTTACTTGAGGACTTATTATGAAAAGAATATGCAAATGGACATTTCTGCACATAAACCTTCCCGTAACATGCCAAAAGTGCTTTCCCGCATAGTCCAGCATTTACGGTGCCGGGTAGAGACACTAGAGCCAATCCTCTAGCATATATGTGGGATTTATTTGTTTTTCCTTCTCATATTTTAACAAGTCATTTCATTGTAGTCAACCAAAAATGCGAACATTTTATTTTAGCCATTTGTAAACGTTCGGATTTAAGTAAAAATCACTCGGAATCTTGCCATAACATCGCTTTAAATTGTATTTTTTGACGTAAATACGTTGGTTCTCCATTGACTACGTGAAAAATCGGTTCTTCTTTTCTTCCCACTGCCATATAACCATCTCGACGCATTCTTGCCAAACAATCTTCAATTGACTCGTTTTCTTCTACTTCATACCAAATTTGTTTTTTCCCCAAATCTTTCTTCCTTTCAATCTTGTTTCCAATTATTTTCCCTTGTATGAATTCCATTATACCTTTAGTTTGTTCCTTTAGTATGTATGAGTATTAATAAAATGCTCTTCGAAGTTGATTTTCATTCTTTTCCTAAAGGGCGTCCGATAGCCGCTTGGGCAAGCAATTGTTTTTTATGCGAAAGAGTAAGTGCAATGTAACGACAGCGGCACGATGTTAGTCACGAAGGCGTAATTATTGGATGTGATATTTTTAGCCTTCTTTCCTCAACTTGCTCGCTCCAGGGTCTCATCTATGACGCTATTCCCCAAAAAGTCACCCTTTACTTAATAAATATCATTCTCAACTTTTCGTGACCAGCTATTAAAAAGGAATTATTGTTACTACTCGCAGACAATTAAAAGAACTGCAGAAAAATAAACTGCAGTTCTTTATTAAGGATTTTGAAATCCGTAGATTCCAATTAAATATGCACCTAGGAACAGGAACATTAAAAAAGCATTGAGTACAATCAAAACTATACGAATATCGCCTTTAATACCCAAAATTGCACTAATTATTCCTAATCCTCCTAACACAAATGGCGTAAATATACTTAGATCATAAAGGTAATTAAAAAAACTACCATACCATTTTGATGAATCATAGCCAAACATAAAGAGTGTAATTATTAAGGAAAATATTGATAAAGCAGAAAAAATGTTACGCCTCATTTTTAATTCCCCCTTATTAAAGCATGATATGTGTGATAGATCTAATTTCAATTTAAAATTCGCTAATAAAGCTCGTCCGACTTTACTCTTTGAGCAATAAGTGATGGATATATCAAATGTTGAGGCAATATACAATGTGAAGCATCGCCTGTTCTAGCGCCTGCATCTTCCTATTTTTAGACATTCCAGCAAGTTGTAAGAATCTCTCTTGATGGCGTTCTATTCTCCTGTTCGTCAATTCTATCAGTCGTTTTTGTTTCTACGGGCACAAATGTGTTCTCCCCTCGAAACATTCCACAAACAGTTTGCTTTGCTCGTTTTTTTCGGAGGATATGTCGGGATTAGTCCATTCTTTATGTAAATTTTAAAATGAGTATATCATTTTATTTTTATTTTATAAAACAAAAAAGCCGAGGAATAAATCCTCGACTTTTTTAGGTGCCTAGCGACGTCCTACTCTCACAGGGGGAAGCCCCCAACTACCATCGGCGCTAAAGAGCTTAACTTCCGTGTTCGGTATGGGAACGGGTGTGACCTCTTTGCCATCATCACTAGACTATTTTCGG
>Ga0209784_100162_pt1 | contig 57991 bp, 46 predicted proteins | sample AraplaCvi_mLB_r2_2_FD_184284 | JGI IMG/M metagenome (GOLD analysis project Ga0209784, IMG submission 184284) | Arabidopsis root microbial communities from North Carolina, USA - plate scrape CL_Cvi_mLB_r2 (SPAdes) (version 2) | ecosystem: Host-associated > Plants > Roots > Endosphere | place: USA...
CGAGTGGCCGCATATCACGACATCCGTCACGCCAAGCGCGGCCACTGCATATTCGACCGTAGCCGACACGCCGCCGGGCTCGGGACCGAACGAAGGCACGATGTTGCCGGCATTGCGAATCACGAACAGATCGCCCGGTTCGCGCTGCGTGACCAGTTCAGGAACCATGCGGCTATCGGAGCATGAAATGAACAGTGTGCGCGGCGTCTGGCTGGTGGCCAGCTTGCGGAACAACGCCTTGCGTGCGGGCACGACGTCCCGTTGAAACTTCAGAAAACCGTCGATGATCTCTTGCATGGTCTGCTCCATTCAATCTGGCGTTCGCAATGTCGGTCAGTGCGATGCGTTGAACAGAGAATGGACCCGGGCCGTCATAGTGTCCAAGACGAGTTTATGATGCTCACCATAGGCAATGCCAATAGGTAGAAGACGAGGGAGTTCGCCATGCTGTTGCGTCATATCCGTTACTTCCTGGCCGTCGCGGAACACCGCAATTTCACGCGCGCCGCCGAGGCGCTGCACGTTTCGCAGCCCACGCTGTCGCAGCAGATACGGCAACTGGAAGACGCGCTGCGCACTCAGTTGCTAGACCGTTCAGGGCGGAACGTGCAACTCACAGATGCCGGTGCGGCGTGGATGCGCTATGCGAAGCTCGCGCTGCAGGATCTGGATGCGGGCGTGCGAGCAATACATGATGTCGGTGAACTGAGCCGTGGCAATCTGCGCCTTGCCGTGACGCCGACCTTCACGGCGTATCTCGTCGGCCCTGCGATCGATCGTTTTTATAGCCTGCATCCCGGCATCGCGATCGACATTCAGGAAATCACGCAGGATCAGATCGAAGCGCAGCTCGCCGATGACAGGCTCGACGCCGGCATCGCGTTCGAGTCCTCCCACAGTGCGGAAATCGAAAGCGAGCCGTTGTTTCGCGAGACGCTGAGCCTCGTCGTCGGCGGCGGCCACGCGCGCGCAAAGCGCCGCAAGCCGCTGTCAGCGCAGGACTTCGCCAACGAACGGCTGGTGCTGCTGAACAAGGCGTTCGCGACGCGGCGTTACATCGACGAATACTGCTCGCGAAACCAGATTCGCCCTCAGGTCGCCATCGAGGTCAGTTCGATCAGTGCGATCGTTGAGATCGTTCGGCGTGGGCAGCTCGCAACCGTACTGCCCGACGGCGTCGCGCGCGAGCATACCGAGCTGCACCCCGTGCGGCTCGACCCGCCGCTGCCGGCCCGCACGGCCGTGCTGCTGCAACGCAAGGATGCGTATCGGACGGCGGCGAGCAAGGCCTTCGTCCAGGTGTTGAAGGAATTGGCGGAGAACTTCCAACGCTGATGGGGTGCGCGTTACGTGCCGGCCTCTTCGCTTGGCGCGTCGCGCGCTGTGATCTTCAGCTGACGCAGCACGCTCCCTCTCCCCTGCCCTAACCACTGTGGCATCCCCGCCCGTCACGGGAATGCGTCAATCTGTTGTTATTGGCTGTAGCCTCGCCGCTCTATGGCAGCTAATACATCCCACGTCTGCGGATCAACATCGCGACCCCCGAGCGACATCGATACGTACGCGTCAATCGCATCCACAAAGCCTTTGATGAACGCTGGCGGAAATGCGTGCGCGGACAGATGTTGAAGCTGCTCGCGCAGCATGCCCGGCCGGCATTGGCCGTGGCTGCGCATAGCGGCGCGTGTGCGCCGGAGATACGCCTGCGCTGCGATTGCGCCGTTCAGGTAGGTGCGGTTCTTGGTGAGCCTACCTGTGTCGGAGGACGTGGGCGGTGGGCTGGGTGATGTGGGTGGAGATGGGTAGGACGCGGGGCGGTGCCCGCTTTCGACAGGTGGCATGTCGGCCTCTCTAAGTGGCAGTGGAGGCACGCCATTCGTCGCCAGACGAAGGGTGGCGGGCCTGACGGCGGGGCTGGCGAACCGGCCCTTAGAGAACGACCGGCAGACCCGAAGGTCTCCCCGCCCGGCCCGCCATAGACAACACAAGCGAGCAGAAGCGGACCATCGCTTGCGCGATAGCCTCTCTAAGAACTGATATGCAGGTCGCCAAACCCGGCTGCCGTTGGTGCGGCAGCGGAATGGATTATAGCGACGGGGGCAGCGGCGAAAGTTGGATTCTTGATTCGTCGGGAGCGACGGTCGGAAGGTCACGCTCCAGCCTCAAACAGCGGCGCTTCACCCTCAGAGAGTGGAACGCGAGGGTCAAACCCTGGCGCTTCACTGTTTGAGGGTCGAGCGTCAGTGTCAAACGGTCGAATTCGACCCTTTGAGGGTCGCGTTTGAGCCTCAAACACTCGAACTTCACTGTCTGAGGGTCACGTTCCACCGTCTGAAGGTCGAGCGTCAGTGTCAGAGAGTCGGGTTCGACAGTCCGAGGCTCGCGCTTCACGCTCCAACACTCGAACGGCGTGAGCGGGCTTGCTCACCCCATGTGCGCGCGCTTTCCGTCAAAAGTTGTGTACAGCATTGCGATACGCCGCAGCGGTAGCCAACCTCACCGCGTTGTGCCAATCGGCATGACGTTGATATCCGATTTAGAAGGAACGCAATGTCTCAGAACTTGATCTCGTTTCAACCCAGCGCCACCGACCTGACCGCCATTGACGGTGCGCTGAAGACACTGGAAGAAAAGCTCGTCGGCCTGATTGGCCTGTCAGTCGAGCAGCGCAGCACGCTCATGAAGATGGGCGACAAGTCCGAAGCGTTCTGCCGCCAGGCAGTGGAACTGCTGAGCAACAACCCCGGCGTGCTTCCTGCCAATTTCAACCTGCAGGAAATGCGACGTGACTTGGTGGGCTTTGACACCCTGCGCCCTCGCCTCGCCCGCGTGGAGAAGTTGCTGGAACGGATGCAGGATTCGCAACTGGCGATGGGCAGTGACCTGATGACGGCCGCGCTGGAGGGTTACACGTACCTGAAGGTTGCGGGTAAGGGCGAAGGGTTGGAATCGGCGCGACGGACGTTGTCGGCGCGGTTTAGCCGGGGGCCACGGAAGAAGGTGGAGGAGGTGGCTGGGGAGTGAGGTGAGGGGCTGCTGATGGTGGCCTAGATTTGGAAAAGCCCGCGATGCTGAGAGGCTCGCGGGCTTTTTTTTGCGTATCGGTTGCCAAATTTATCGGGTGAGTTAGTGGCAAGAGTTCTACCGCATACCGTCCAAAAGAACCGCGCGGTTGTTCCAACGAAATGAAGCCAAAGGCTCCCCTAAATGGCGAGGGCGCCACAGAACATATTTCGCAGTGCTGTCAGCTTTTCCGCAGGAATCGCTTTTGCCTCCAATTCCTTCAGCATCTGCACTGGCTTCATGTCGTCCCGCTTTGGCAGAGGCTTCTCGAGGAATGCCTCCATGCAGTTCGTGACAAGCACGGCCGGCGCCAGCTGATGGGAGCCCGAGCGATTTTTTAGCATCTCGTTCACCGCCAGATGGTGATTCTTATTGTTGTCGTCATCGAGGATAAGGCCGTACGGGATGCCAAACTTCTCCAGCAGCGTCATGTAACGGTGAAAATTGAACTTCCCCATAACATCGATGACTGCTACCCGATGCCTATTCAAGTCATGCCAGTCACGCGCTAGGAACCAGCCAAATAGTGCTCTCTCTGTCGCACCCTCCACTAAGAGGACGCGATCGGCAAAGAACATCGAAGCGCGATCCGAGTCCAGCCACAACTGATATCTAAACCTTTCTTCGTCCTCAGCGATTTCTTCGTCGGATGTGGTGTTTTTCAAAAGTTCTTTAGCTTTGGCTTTTTTCTCCTCGCCTATAGAAACATCAGCGACGAAAGATTGGAGGCAATTTTTGAAATCAAGACCGTCTGCGAAGACGTCTTTTACAGCTTGTCTCTTGATCTGTCCGAGCGAAGTTAGGCCATTAACCCTTCTAGCCCTTACGATTTGGCATAGATCATCCGCAACCTTACCCACAAAGATTGGTGAATGACTCGTTACGATGACCTGCTGATTACCGCCTGCAGCAATGTTACGCAAATGGTAAGCCATGTTGTCTTGCTGCGCCGGATGGAGAAATGCCTCCGGCTCCTCAAAGAGAATAAGAGTGAAATCCGGATCAAATTCCTTCTTCTCGCTTGTGCGACGATCGGAGAACGTTGAAGCCAATTTGATCAGTTCATAAATGAAAGCGCGTTGAAAACCGTGTCCGTAGCGATCAAGAGAAAATGCGGCATCGCCCAGCATGGCATCGGCGAAGGCATGCTTTACCAAATTCTTTGTGATGTCATCTGTGGAGACAGTGTTGACCGCCATGTCAAACCGAACACCCCAGTCTTTGATTGCTTCATTGATGGGGCGTGCGATCGGAGCGAGGAACCCAGTGTCACCTTGAGCCTCTATGTTCAGTTGAGCGAAGGACTCCTCGATTTGTTTGTACGCTGGACTGTCGGAAACCACGCGCTTCAGCATAAGGTTTAGCATGTCGCGCAACGGGGATGGCCCTGAGGTTTTCATCTGGTCTGCGGCTGTTGTCAGCGCGGGTATGTAGATCACATGACCTATCTTCGCGGTACCTATGTTCTTTGCGCCGTAGAACAACTCTTTATCGGGTTCACCTTTGACAATCCCATAGATATTACTTTGGTTGGCTTTGACTCTTTCTTTGCTGGAGAAGTAGCGCCGAACTGTCAATCGTGGCTCCGACGCGCCTTCTTTGTATTTTTCTGCCAAGCCATCCCACTCATTCGGAGTCAAATCAAACACCAACTCCATCCAAGATTCTTCAGATGTAGCGCCAATCTTTGGAAAATCTTCGTTGGAATATTTGATGTCTTCGTAGAAGGCTCGGATCGCGGCCAGAAGGTTGCTCTTGCCGGCGTTATTAGCGCCGACGATCATCGTGTAGTCATTGATTTCAATGTCCGCATCAATGATCGAGCGAAAGTTGTGGATGCGTAATTGGCGTAGTTTCATTAGACCCCCTGCAAATTACTTGCTTCGATGGACTCCGGGCACAACAGAATTCGATAGCCTACGTTTGGTTAACATCAGCAATGCAACTCATTCATCCGCTTACGGATGTAGTTCAAATTGTCCCGCCACGGAGGCATCTGCTGCGTCGTCACAGACAGCCGCAAAATCCCATCTCGATCCGCCTTAAGCCGCGCGCACTCCGCATTCACACCGCTGACCTGCTGCTGAACAGCGATCTGCTCAGCCGCCAAGTCCCGATCCCGCTGCGCCATCCGCTGATCCCACTGCCGCGCAAGCTGCTCTTCCGCGCGCTTCGCTGCTGCCGCAGCCTCTTCCATCTCGCGTTGACGAGCATTGACCGGCGCATCGGTGGGCGCATTGCCCACGAGCGCGCGCATCGCCTGCCCGCACGGCGCTTCCGTGTAGACCGTCTGTCCGTTGATCACGCATTTGTTCACACCGGCCGAAGGCGTGGTGGCGCGTGCCGTGGGCTGCCGCACCGGGGGCATGGGTTGACGCTGTGGCGGCGCCGTGGTGGGCGCCGGCTGTGTTGAAGCGGCCTGCTGGCTCGGCACGGCTGCGCCGTTACCAGTGAGCCGCAATTGCTTCGCGGCGATGTAGACGACCAGAAGAACGGCCACCCACACCATCAAGGAAACGATCCAGTGCACGCCTTGCTTGGCGCCCTGGGGTGGCTTGCCATACCAGCGGGCGTATTCCTTCTGCCAGTCGGGATTGCGCAGCTGCGGCGCTCGACGGTCTCTGAACCAATCGCGATCTTGTACTCCCACGACCCTCACCCCTTTCTATGGCGGCTTGTTTGTTATTTGCTGGAACCGCGCCGGACATAATCCGCTGGCCGGATATATGTGGTGCTCCTGCTCCCGGCGAGGACCTACGCTACAACGAATTTATCCGGCGCGAAATGCCACAAATTGGGGTATCGAACCCACGCCTTGCCAAGGCTCAAAAATACATAACGCCTTGCAACTGGCGAACGCCCTCCCCCGGCTATTCGCCTGCTTTGATATTTCTCTTTGATTTTTAAGGGGAAAGCGCCGAGTACCTATGCGACGAGAACCGAAAGCCTCCTCGCCGGCGTTAGTCTCGTCGTAAATCAAATGGGTTAGGCAGCTTGTGACTGTGCGTAGAACTCAGGCCTTCGCTCGCCCGACCTTGGCCCTCAGCCCAGCATCGAAAAACGAAAGACACGGTGCTCTGCAGGAATGGTGGCCCGCGCGAGCGGAGCGGCCAATGGCATTCCGTCCGCGCTATTGGTAAAGAGGACGAATCCGTTCCGCGACGACAGCGACACCATGGCGAATGCGCGATACCCAGGGTTGTTTCCCCAATGCCAGAGGTAGGCGTCGTGGTTGGTCGTCTCGATGCCCCATCCGTATCCCCATGTCAGGCCCAATGCAGGGTCAACGGCGATGGGCTTGGCGAGGGTCTGGTCCAGCAAGGCGGTGTCGGCCAGCAGTGCAGAGATGAGCTTCGCGTAGTCCTCCGCCGTGGTGTAGAGCGACGCAGCCGCGTTGGCCTCGCTGAACACCAACTGCGAGCGTGAACTGCCGTTCACCAGGCGCTCCCGAATGTTGTCCGTCAGATGCAGTGCGGAATGCCGCATGCCGATCGGCTGGAAAACAGACTTCGACACGCAGGTTTCATACGCCTCGCCAGTGACGGCACTGATGACTGCCTGCAAGAGCACATAGCCCTCGCCCGAGTATTGCCACCGCGTGCCCGGCTCAAACGCAGGAACGAGCTTGCCGCTTGTCCAGTTTGGTAGACCCGAGCTGTGATTCAGCAGCGTCGCTACAGGAATCTGCGCCAATGTGCTCGCAGGGACGAGATCGACCAGGGCGGCTTTTTGAGGGTTAAAGGGATGCTGACGGTGTTTGTAGCCATCCGGCAGATAGCGCGAAACGGGCGCCTGCAAATCGAGCCGCCCCTCGCGCACCAGATTCAGCGCAACAAACGCGGTCACGGGCTTGGTCAGAGAGGCCGCTTGATATACAGCTCCAGGCTGAATGGGGGGCTCTTGCGAGCAACTGGACACCACCGTGGCAGTGCTGGGCTTTCCAGCCGCGAGGATGGCGTAGCTTGCCGCGCAAACACGGAGCCGACGAGCGAGCGCGGGAAAGGGTTCGCCGCCGAACTTGGAAAGGTCGGTTGCGCAAGACGCCAGGAACGGCGCCAGCGCACCGGCTGCGATGAATGCTCGACGTGCAATTGCCATCTATCGCCTTTTCGTTGATCGTTGATCGTTGCCCGCCTATCTAACCCACGCCACGCCGGCAACAAAAAAACCCGCGACGCTCAACGCTTCGCGGGTTTTTTGGGGCATCGCTCATCAAACGCTGCCAGTAACTTGGTGGCCGAAGGACAATCGAACTTTCGACACAACCCCAATAAATACAATGAGCAAACAAAGCAATTCTTGGAAGATGCCCCCAAATGTGCCCCCTGCTCTGCGGCCCTGCTCAGCAAGGGTCTAGGCTCTGCTCTTTTTCGACATGTGTCGACGGTCCCTACTGAAAGCGTAGGCCAAAAAAACACGTCGTGACCGGTTTCCGACACTTGAAGCGGTCCGATGCCTTGCTTGGGGCGGGGGTATAGATTGGGCTCAGCACGGACGAGAAACATTTCTCCGTGACAAGCGCTCGACACACCTCAGACTTGGCTGGTCTACCACTACTTGCTTGGCGTTTCAACTCCTTCGGTCCGGTGCCGGATACTGGCCGCAACTGCACGCCCCATTTCCAAAACCTGCTCCTTGCTCACCGCCTCAACCCCCTTCGCCTTGGCATTTGCAGCGTCTCGAATCACATACATCGTCAGGTCAGGGCGATCATCTTTCGCATCCGGCTCCCCTCGAATCACAAGCAGATAGCCAAAGTCTTGCGTGCCGTCTTCGCGGGTCATCTCGACGAACGATTCGACACCTTTGCCGGCAGGTAGCTTGATCTTCTTGTAGCTCTCATGCCAAGCGCTGCGGATGGCCGTCCGCTCACCGGAGAAATACTGCGTCCAAAACCAGTTCAAGCGGCCAGTTGCTGTGTAAAGATCAGGATTGCGGTCTTTTCGAACACGCAAGGCTCCTTGGTCTCGCAGCCAGATTGTGATGTCTGGGTGGTCTCGTAACTGATAGGTCGTCTCAATTTTTCGGCCGTGCGTGCCGTCATCGCGAATGAACGCATAAGGGAGGCACACCCCAGGGTCAGAGGGAACGGTATGCAACGGCCTAGCTGATACGCCTTCAGTCAATGTCTTGTAATACTCCGCCAGCGCAGGGGATCGCTCGGCGCTGCTTACAATGCCCCACGAAAACCCGCTACCACCTACATCAAAATATGCCGAGTAACTCGGTCCAATCTTCCATGCGAGCCCCCGTTGTTTGCCAGTTGATAAAGATTCGAAGGTAGCGGGATAGCCATACACACTAATACCCCGCCTTTGCTTCAACGTAGACTCATCATTCGATTTTTCCCGTTCCGCAGCCTGAAGAAACTGTTTACGCACCATCTCATCAACTGGATGGGAAACAACGACCGAACCCATAAAGGAGAGCGTGGCGGAGAACGCCCTTTGCCCATTGGAGAAAGCTGCTCCAGGGTAGGCTGGCCCCCGTCCCCCCGCATAGTCCAGGAATTCCTTTTGAGGTGACGCTGCGACATCTGCTTCACCGGGTAGGCCGATTTGCATGCGTCCCACGCAATCAGTCTTCCACGAGAACTGCGGTACCTCGGCCAGGCTAGACTCAGCCATCCAGCTGCAAGCGCCGGCCACTAAAATTGACACCAAACGGCGATGCTTTTGGCTCGCAATCATACCTGCCTCTCTTTTGCATCTTCCGTCGTCGCCATGGCCACATCATCCTTGTTGAAAGTTTGTCCTGCCAAAGCAGGAGATGCCTCAATATTTTTGTTTTGCATCTCATTCTTTGTGACCAACGATGACGGATACGGAAAGCGATTATTCTCCTTTTCTGTCCAATGGATGGGCAATGCCGTGACAAATCCCTGAATTTTTTCCAGTTGTCCAACACCTTCGGGGTCATGTCGCGCCTCCTTCCAGAAGGCGGCTTCAGCCGGTAGAGGAAATGCAGGGTGCCCGTTGCTGTCCGCACCGTCCCCATCGTCTGAGCGGGGAATCCAGTTCGGCACAATGGATGCCGGTTGTTCTTTCCTATAGGGCGACCAGTTCCGTGGCACAAACTTGAATGCTGCCTCATAGGCCGCCGCGTTCGCTTGGGCTCTCGCTTGTAACTTCCGCCAGCTTTCCGGTTTGCCCGGCATGCGAATCACGTCCTCCAGTTCCTTTGCCGGCCGCACGTTACCTTCCAGCCCGAACAACTTACGCCAGACCTTCTTGCGCAGCTCGTGAGCGAAACGCCGCACCGGCCGCTGGCTGCCCGTACCGTTAATGTCCTCGCGCCAGTTGTCTTCATCCATTACCAACACGGCGATCTCAGAATCCCGCTCGCCCAGCAGACTGCGGTCGTTGACGTTGGCGCTGCCCAGCAGGGCGTACAGGTCGTCGACGATGGTCAGCTTGGTATGGACATAGATCTGCTCCGTGACGTAACGGTCGCCAAGCTTCGTCCAATTGCGCAGGTTCAGCAGCGTTACGTATTCAAAGCAGGCGTCCAACGGGATGCTCTCGAAGTCGCGGTTTGCCTCATCCTGGATGACACGCATGAAACCGGTGTCCTTCTTCTCCAGCAACTCCCGAGCTTTGAGTGCTCGGCGAATGCCATTGAGCAGGCTCCGGCTTCCAAAGACCAGCGTTTGCATAGTCCAGTAGACCTGCACGGCGATCGTCGCATCAGTCAAGCTACCTTCGGGGTGCACCGGGAGCGTGATGTAGACGTGATAGTGCGGCTTGGCCCGGTCAAGAACGGCGCGCGTGATGCGATCAATCAGTGCCGCACACACGCCATTCGTTGGCGGGCTCAGAAGCTTGGCATCATCAAGTTTCGCTCTCGGCGTCTTCCAGTTCCAACCAGAATCCTCGTCAAAGTACGAGGCCCCTTTCGCTTTGTTGGTTGCATTGAGTGCGCCCGTCCCATTGATGTATTCAGCGGCAGGAGAAAGTCCACCTGATGGATGCGCAGCCTCCTTGCCAAACGCCGAGACAAAAAACTGGCTCTCGATATAGACGAAGCGCTGGCTCTTGGCGATCAGCTGGATCATCGCCCGCTGAATGTCGTCTTCGGTCTCGAAGGACGTCCTGCCAGGTGGCTTCTTTCCTGCCGCTTGATACTCGGCTTTGCTCATGCCAGCCGGTGCACTGCGCAACACTTGGATCTGCGCGCTGCCGACCTGCTCATAGGTACCGGGCAACGATGGCATCTTTAGCTTGATGTCACTGACGATATTCCAACGCCCCACAAAGTTGCGCAGTAAATCCGATACCGCAGGCCCCTCAATTCGGCTGTGCACATCCTGCCATGGCATGCGCGGTTGGCGTGCCGGGTCCAGCGTGCTGTATAGCGTCGAGTTTCGCTCTGCCCGCTGCCCAAGGTTGACACTACTAGCAAGAATGGCTTCGGTCTGGGCGGCATAGGGGACCTGGAAAGTGCCTTTCGTTGCGATGCGCTCGGTCATCTCATCCGCAGTGCTCTTTGTGAGGTACGGAATTTTTGCGCTATCGGCCACGCCGGTCAGAAGATCCGGGTCGACCAGAATCGGATCTTTTTCCTGCAGGGCCTCGACCCAAGCAACGCACGGGTTGTACCGGTTCAGCACTTTACGGCCGTCACCATCCGCATGCAGATCAAAGCGCGCGTCGTCATATCGGCCATAGCACAGGTCCATACCGCCTACGTATGCGAGCTTGCGGTCAATGACGACCAGCTTCTGGTGATGGCTGAAATAGCTGTTGTTCTTGGTTGCGTAGGACTTTGCAAGTGCGACATGCACTCGCTTGTTCTTTTTTGAGAAGCCTAAGCGGTTGTTGATGGTCTCCAGCGCTGCCTTAGTTTGGTCATCGTAGGTTTGTATGGGAGGTGTGTCGTCCCATGGCATCACGTAGATGTTGATCTGCCGTTTCGCGGCGTCGTACAGCACATCCCACAAACGGACACCCGGCGCCAGCATGGCATCCCAGTTGACTTGCCAGCCGATGATGCAGATTTCCTCTTTTGCCTGTCCGCACTGGGCGATGAAATCGGCAAAATAGTCCTTCCCTGTGGTGAACGGGTGGATCTTGTTCCCCGCTGTGGGTTGCGAGAAGACGTTCTTGTGACCGACCCAAACGTTGCTGGTCACACTGGCCTGTGCAGCCTTGCCGTCTTTACCGACGATCTGCGGCAAGACCCGTTCTTTTTCTGTCGTTTTTGCCATGATTACTTCTTGAGGTCGGCCAATAAGGCATCGCCATTGGTCAATTTCGTCTCGCGTGCAGAGAGGTCAGCATGAAACTCGGCCTGGGCAGCGCCCTCCGCGACGCCGTAGCTGTCTGTATAGCCCATGGCGTTAAGCGCATGCCCCTTTTTCTGGCGATCGTCCCATTCTTCTGATTCCTGCTGTAGCGACAACCGGTGCGCATGGCTCTCGCACACGAGCCACACCTGTCCGAGATGTTCGTTGCAAGCTTTTTGCAGCGTGGCGTGGTCTGCGGCGGACAACTGCATCTTGCCGTTCTCGCTACTCCGGCCACGCAAAATTTCATCTTCGCTATACAGCGCCGCCAGTTCGCCATCGGCTTTGACGATGCGCCAGTCAGCCTGCGGTATGACCGCGCCTAAAGGACCGGGAACGTCCTGTACGTTGACATTGAACAGGATCGGTATGCCTTCAATCCGTTGATCCGGAAACGCCGGCAACGGATAGGACTGGTTCACCGGCCCATCAAAGGTGCGCTGCGCGGCCTTGTAGGTGATCGGCCCGGAACACTCAACAGTGATGTTGCCGTTCTCCAGGGTGATGGCCGCGCCAGCTGCAGTAGCTAAGCGAATCCGCTTGGCCGCCGCAAAGTCCACGTTCATGTTGGCTGACACCAGCTTCAGGTCCTGCTTGGCCATCAGCTTGAGCACGTCGTGCTGGGCCTGCACGTCGATGTTGTCCTGCCCTGCCGTAAGCTGCAGCCCGATATTGCTGTCGCCGGCCTTGGACAAGCCCGCCGCCACGCCGATAGCCTGACCGGCGTGCATGCGCGCTTGTTTGCCGACAGCGAGGTTGGTGTCCTGGCCACTGCCCAGCGCAATGCTCTCGCCGTTGGTGAGCTGCAGGTCCTGCCCGGCCACCATTACCAGGCCTGCGCGGCCGGCCAGGTGCGCCATGGCATCACCTTGATGCGGCACCTTGCCTTGCGTGGCGGTGTTGCCGGCGCTGGCGTCTCGCTTGGCGGCATCCAGTGCCTTGCCGTCGACCATGCCGGCGACGGCCTTGGCTTGCGTACCCAGTGGGGCATCGCCGTTCTTGGCGGTGTCGAGCGCAGCGGTCTGGTGCGTGACCGCGCCTTGGCCCAGCGATGACGTCAGTTCCTTGGCTTGCTTGATCAGTGCGATACCTGCGGCGTTGTCGCCAGTGGGCACGGCTTTGCCGCTGCTGGCGTCGCGGTAGGTGGTCAGCAGCAGGCCGGCTTGGCCGCGCACGGCGGCGTGGCCGTCGGTGCGCAACTCGAAGCCCTGGCCGCGGAAGCTGCCGCGCCGGTTGTCTTGCTGATGGACGAGGTGGCCGAGGTTGAGCTGGCTGAATTGCTGCGTGGTGCCGAGCTGCGTGCGTAGCTGGCCGTCGCTGTCGTCGAAGACGAGTTGGTTGTAGCCGCTGCCGCCGTGCTCGGCGCTCTTGAAGCCGGTGTGGGCGGCGGCGTTGCGGTGGCCTTCGGCTTCGGTGCCCATGCCGTGCCACGCGGGGCTGTGACCGCCGGCTACGTTGCCTTGCGCGCTGGCGGCGCTGTCGCTGCCTTGCTTGTAGAGGGCAGAGCCATCGCTCTTGTCGGACGCGCCCTGCCCGCCCGGCGTGGGCGCAATGCCGGCTTCGCCCTGGCCGTTGTACAGCGAGCCGATCACGACGGGTTGGTCGATGTCGTCTTCGCTGAACTTGACGAGCACTTCCTGCCCGATGCGCGGCAACCACTGCCAGCCCATGCCGGAACCGGCTTGCCGCTGCGCAACGCGCACCCAGCGGCTGCTGCGGTCGTCCGCGCGTTCGCCTTGTTGCCAGGGAAAGCGCACGCGGATCTCGCCTGCGGGGCTGGCGTGGTGTTCGCCATCGCCACCGGCCTGCGCCTGGCCATCGGGGCCAACCACGATGGCGCTGTGCACGCCCAGTGCGGTGGGCGCTGCATAGAGGCGACCGCATTCGGGTTCGGTCACGGCCGGGCGCCATGGCCGGCGTGCATCGCTTGCGCGGAACGCGCCTGCATAACCATGTGCACGTGCAGCTTTGAGCAGATCGCCAGTCGGGGTGATGCGTTCGACAGGGCCTTCAGCTTCCTGGAAACCGAAGACGCCGGGGCCGGATTCCGGCGCGCTGGGCGGCGTGTCGAACTCCAGTGCAGCGTCGAGCCCGCCCAGGCGCTGGCTGAGTGCGTTGTGCGTATCGGCGGTCAGGTTATTGATGCCGCAGTGCTCAACCAGATCCATCAGCAGCGGATACGCGCCTTCCACGTCTTGCGGCAAGTGCGGGCAGTCGACCACCTGCAGGCGTGTGCCGCTGCGAAGCGTGCGGACCGTGCCGCGCCCCGAGAACAACAGCGCCCGCGCTTCCAGGCTTTCCATGACTTGCTCGGCAACGCGCTGCGCATTGGCTGAGTCCGGTGCAAGCGACGGGCTGATCGACAGATAGGCGTCGGGGCTGCCGGTGCTGGTGGCGAAGCGGGCGGGCGCGTGGGCGCGTGCGTTCTGCTTGCCCTCAGGGTCCCACGCGGCCACAGCAACGCCGCCCACCGTCGTACGGTTATGACAGATCAGTTGCTGGATGGCGTCACGCTCTTCCAGGCTGTGCGCGCGATGGAAACGGATGCCGCCGGCAGCGGCCGATTCCGCGTCTTCCGCAAGCTGCGTGCTATCGGCAAAGATCAGCAGCGTATGGCCGCCGTGCGCCTGGTCGTCCTCCACCGTCGTGAACCCGAGCCCGGCTTCGGCCATCAGGCGCGTGACGAAGTGGTAGTCCGTCTCGCGAAACTGTGCGATATGGCTGCGCGTTCCGAACGCGCTCATCCGCGCTTCGGCGCCGGCTGCGTAGCGCCACGACGCGTACGGCGCGTACGGCGAGAGCATCTGCTCAACGATGTCCGCCAGCGGCCGGTTCTGGAACACCTGACTGTGGCGCTGCTGCGTGGTCAGCCAGAACCAGGGCACCACGGTCAGGCGATAGCGCGTCAGGCTGCCATCCGCGCCGAGTTTTTCAGCCAGCCGGATCAGGCCCGTGCGCTTGGTCTGCGTGCCGTCGGCCAGCGTCGTGACCAGGGTGACGCGTTGGCCCAGCAACGATTTGAGTGCGATGCGTGCGTTGGCGCTGACGGTCACCACGCGCCACTCGAACAGCTCGGACAGCGCTTCACGGCCGAGCCAGGCTTCGACCGCCAGGTCCGCAAGCGGCCCTTCGCCTTCCAGCGTGTACAGGCGACGTGTGGGTACGAAAAGGGTCTGAAGAAGAGTCGTGTCGTCCATCATCGGCTGAGACTGTGAGTCCGTATGCCCAATGCGCTACGAATCGACGGGCGCACTATTTTAAATGCCCGCCAAGACGAATATCACCCCCACTTCGTTAATGTTTGGACATAATGTATAAAAATGAAATCAGATATTTAAATTATTTAATTTCTTCGCAAACCTTCATATCCCTGGGCTAACACATGACTCAATGCTGACCTCGGCCATGGAACTCAGGCAAGACCTTGCCTCGATGTGGCGAGAAAGATTGGCTCTATGGCAAATTCGCCGAAAGCTCCTGCCGAAACTCCTGGAGGAGAAACAGGCGGATTCAGTTCGCCAGATCGCGATTCGCGAAGCTTGGCTGTATCGTGACTGTCAGGGCGCCTGAGGGTAGTGGCTTGGTCGAAGCGGCGCGGTAACGCATGTCCGAGCCTGACGACCACTAGCAGCCGCAAAGGCATATCAGCCCCCCCATCGACGGAATCCACGTCGGAGCGCCCCCCCTGCTAAGATAGCGAACTGAGGCGGCCCAGCCCGTCCCAGCAGTTTGAAAATGGACACACGGGAAAGACTTCACTTCCGAATCGACAGCTTCACGCCCGATACGCTGCCTATGGCTAGGCTGGCGGAGTATCTTGCGCACCTGTCGGCTCTCTATGGACAGAACGACTCGGTTCATTTTGAGAGACTGCGCAAGGGAAGCGCGATCGTCCAGGTGACGATTGAGGAGCCGGCGTTTCCGAAGGTGTTTCAGCGTCTGCAAAGCGTCAGGACCGGCGATCCCGATCCCGAGGCGCAAAAGGCGTTCCGGTCGATCGACAAGCTGTTGCGAGCAGATAACGCAGTCGGAGTGATCACTCGCGGCGGCAAGGCAAAGATTCTGGAATTTCCCGGACGGAAGTTGCCGGTGGCCGACCCGATCACGATCTATCAGCCGACCACGCTGGACGGCGTGGTCATCAGGATCGGCGGCCGGGACGACACTATTCCTGCCGCTGTCCGCGATCTGGAAGGGACGGTATACAAGTGCGAAATCCGAGGGGTGGCGCAAGCCAAGGAATTGTCGCGCTACTTCTTGGCGGAAACACTTCGACTCTCGGGAAATGGCAAGTGGAGCCGAACCAGCGCGGGCAACTGGGAGCTTGAGTCACTGGTCATCCAGTCGTTCGAGGTTCTCGATGAAGCCAAACTACATGACGTTATCGAGGCCCTGCGCAAGGTGAAAAACAACGCATGGGGCGAGACAGGCGATCCCGTGAGCGTCTGGAAAAAAATGCGGGGCGTGGATGATCCTCTTTGACGCGAACGTGCTGATTTCCCTATCGACCGGCAAAGAAAACGATGACACGTTCGAGCGCGTTTCGGGGTTGATTCAGGATCTGGTCGCGGCAAAGACGATCATCGGTATTCCTGCGCCGGCATGGGCCGAATTCCTGTGCGGCAGCGGATTGGCTACATCAGACGTCATCCAGGTGCTCAAAAAGCGCAGCGCCATCCGGATTCTGCCGTTCGATGAGATTGCCGCTACCGAACTGGCCTTCATCGATCAGGCAACTCGCGCGAAGGGCAACAAGAAAGGCGCGTCGAAATCTCACTGGCAGAAAATCAAGGTGGATCGCCAGATTCTCGCGATAGCCCGCGTACTCAATGCGACTGCCATTTACACCGAAGACGATGGGTTGATCTCCGAAGCAACCCGGTTAGGGGTAACGGTCCATAGGACGAGCGAGATCCCTTTGAAACCCAAACAGAATAAGCTTGACTTCGATGGTCAATCATCTGAAAACGAGACGGCAAGCTCAGACTAACGCATGATCGCCAGCAGTTCCTGTGCGCCCCTTCAGTAGGCGTCATGCCGAGCGTGTGTTCCCTCAAGATCGCGCAACAGTGCGTCTTTCGTCTACTGCGGCGTCCACTGCTCAATTGATGCGTTCATCTCTCCTCCCAAACTCCTTGATCAACTGCGTCTGGCAGCTTGCCGAGCATGGTCGGACCACAAAGCGCTACGTGTCGCCACATGCTGCAGTAAGAATGTCAAAACCGGGATCACTCGATCGATTTCTGCAAGTCGCTGATTGAGGTCGCGACCAGATAACGTGCCGGATTTTCGCCAACCGCCAGCGCCTCGAAGTGTGCCTGGCCACACTCGATTTTCGCCTGTTCCTTGTTGCGCAAGTCGTCAACGAACAAGCTACCCTTAGTCTCAACTACGAAGTACAGGCGTCGAGTGCCGTCCTTGTTGACCAGCACAGCCCAGTCGGGGTTGTAGCTGCCGAGCGGGGTCGGCACCTTGAACCAGCCGGGCAGCTTGGCGTATAGCACGACGTCGTCGTCCTTCTCCAGCGCGTCGGCGAAGTCACGCTCCGTGGCCGAGTCGTAGACGACGTGTTCGTAGATCGAGCGCTTCGTGTCGCGCAGCATGTTCGTCAAGTAGCCCGTCAGCTCCTCGGTCTCGAAAAGCTCCTGCTTCCAGTAGACATCGTCGCCCAGCCGCTGGTATCGGATGCCATCCACGACGGCCATGCGCTTGCAACGGTTGATGATCTCGGCCGCCTGCTCGATGAACTGCTGGGGGTTGCGCTTGAAGTCGTCCAGCCGTTCGCACTCAATCAGAATCTTCGCGAGTGTGCGCCGGGTCAGATGGGTGCGATCCTGCAGGTCGGTCAGCAGGTCGGGCAGTTCTATGCCAGCTTCATCAAGAACAACTGTCGTCGCCCCCCCGACCTCAGTTGCCTCGACGCCGAACTTGCCGATGCCGATCTCCGCCTTGCGCCACTGCAGGCGCGCCCGGGCGATGCGCAGGTCTCGAGTCAGGGCAGCCGTGCAGTCCTTGATGAGCTTGTCGTTGTCGAACTGCACCCGATACGTGGTTTTATGTTTGATACGGTCCCACAGGGCTTTGAAGTCCTCGCTCAGAGTCACCGCCTTGCCGTCGGCGCCCTTGCGCAGCGGTACGGTCTCGCGGTCGTCGCGATTCTTTACCTCGACGCGGCCGGTCACCTTGCGCAGCAGCTCGGTCACTTGACCCCGGTAGGACTCGAAGGCCTCGGGCAAGGCTAGCTTGCCGTCCTTCAGGGCGGTCTTCAGCGAGTCCTGCACCTTGCCCCTGGCATCGATATGACCCGACGCGCGCAAGTGGTCCCACAACACCTTAGACTGGTCCACACCCAGCGGCACCACCTTGCCGTCGGGCGTGGCGATGGCGATGGTGGCGAACTGGTGCTGCTCGACGATGCCAAAGCGGATGCCGGTGTCGGCCTCGATCTCCTTCTGCAGGTTGTCGGCGAACTCCTGATACGACTCGGTCGCAATCACCGTCAGCCGATTCACGTCGTGACCATAGACACGCTGCCCGTCCTGGTTGACGCACAGGCGCAGGCCCCGGCCCAGGGTCTGGCGGCGCTCACGCTCGCTGCCCATCTCGCGCAGGGCGCAGATCTGAAAGACGTTGGGGTTGTCCCAGCCTTCCTTCAGGGCCGAGTGGGAGAAGATGAACTTCAGCGGCGTGCTAAAGGTGAGCAGCTTCTCCTTCTCCTTCATGATGAGGTTGTAGCCCCGCTCGGCGTCGGCGCGGCTGGTCTCGTTCTTCAGGCCGCCTTCCTTGTCCAGTTCGGGGTCGGCCCAGCGGCCCTTCTTGTCGATGGAGAAGTAACCGTCGTGCACGGCGGCAGCCTCCTGCACCGGGTCCACCTCGCCGAACAGACTCTGGAAGGCGGGCAGCTTGGCCGCGCGCCGGTACTCTTCCTCGAAGAGGCGAGCGTAGTCACCCTTCACCGGGTTGCCGTCATTATCGTATTGGCGGTATCGCGCGACAGAGTCGATAAAGAATAGCGACAGCACCTTGATGCCTTTGGGCCGAAGCAACTTCTCTTTTTCCAGGTGCTCCTTGATGGTCCGTCGAATCATCTCGCGCTGCACGGCCAGGGCATCTACTTCACCATGGACCTGGCCCAGAGCCAGATAGACCTCGCCCCCGGGGTAGCGCAGCTCCATGAACTCTTCGCTTTTGGCGGTGCTGATCTCACCCACGCGGAAGTCGGCGTAAACCGCGCGTTTGGCCAACTGCTGCAGGTCGTCGCCATCGTTGACGGTCAGCACCTGCGGCTTGGCGCCGGTTGCGGTCTGCACATGCAGCTCGACCTTGGCCGAAATGCCCTTCTTGTTGCTCACCTCCAGCAGGCGTACATAGGGCTTGTTGAAGGCGTCTTCGATGGTGGCTGCAGCCACCTCGATCTGCTTGACCAGCTTTCGCTCGTATGCGTCCACGGCATCCAGTCGGTACACCATGTGGTGCTTGTCAGCGTGGGTAGCCGAGTAACGCAGGGTGCACAGCGGATTCATCGCGTCCAGCGCGGCCTTACCGGCGCCGCTTAGGCCACCGTCCACGCTCTGTGGCTCGTCCACGATGACGACGGGCCGCGTGGCTCGGATGAGGTCGATGGGCTTCTCGCCGCCTGTCTTCTCGCTGTCCTTGTAGAGGTTGTTCACCTCCTTCTTGTTGATGGCGCCGACCGTCACCACCATGATCTGGATGGTGGCGCTGGTGGCGAAGTTGCGCACCTGGCCCAGCTTGTTGGAGTCGTACAGAAAAAAGTCCACCGGCACACCGGCATACATGCTCTTGAAGTGCTCCTCAGTGATCTGCAACGACTTGTAGACGCCCTCCTTGATCGCCACCGACGGCACTACGATGACGAACTTGGTGAAGCCGTAGCGTTTGTTCAGCTCGAAGATCGTGCGCAGGTAGACATAAGTCTTGCCAGTGCCGGTTTCCATTTCGACCGTGAAGTCGCCCGAGGCCAATGTGCTAGAAGGTGCTAGGCCGTTGCGCAGCTGCACGCTGCGCAGGTTGTCCAGCAGTTGGTCGTCCACCAGGGTCAGGCGGTTGCCCAGACCCTTATCCGTATCGGCCACGCCCAGGGTCAGCTGCTGGTCTGGTAGCGTCATGGTGACGGTGAACTCGGTACGACATACCTCCTGCCCACGGAATAGGTCGCAGACCGACTCGATGGCCTGGAGCTGGTAGTCCAGGTTGGGTTCGAAGTGAAGCTTCATCGCATCGGCCTCACAGACTACGAACGTTGGCGATGCCGTTCTGCTCCAGGATCGCGGCCATGTTGGTCTTGGCTACGTCGTCGGCGAAGGCACTGTCGCGGAACACACAGGTGGTATCGCCGGCAGGGGCCTGTTCCTTATGCCACGCAACGATGCCCTGCGCGAGGGGCTCGACATCTGTCGCTTGGATCTGTAGATCGAGGCAGGTGATCAGAACACCGCCAGCGATGCTTTGTAGTTGCTTGCCCGAGACGGTCTGGGCTTGCATCGGCACGCACAGGTCGAGTCCCAGCTTCAGCAGAAGCTCTGTCAGAACGTCATCGTCACTTCGCCCGGGCAACAGGTGTTCGGCATGGTCGAGGAGGGTCGCGGCTATCCCGTCCGACGTTGGGTTCCAAGCGCGGATGTTGGACGAGTCGAGCTTGAATACGCGGAAGCCGAAGTCTCCACCAAACAGCGGGTTGTCCGCCTTCTCCTTGGCCGCTGCGCGACGGATGCGCTCTTTGGTCAGCTCAGCGATATTGCGTGGCTTCCCGAGCTTGTCACAGAGCGAAGCACCCGCCTTCTGCGCCTTGTCTGATGGGTCCAATGGTTCAGGCAGTTGCACGCAGATGAAGCGGCGGGACTGGGAATCGAGCGCATTCTGCTGCATGACCGCCTGAGCGGTGGCACCCGATCCTGCAAAGAGGTCCATGACGATGTCATCGCCCTTGGTACCCAGCAGGATGCAAGTGCGCAAGAAATCGATCGACTTCGGAAAGTCGAAGGCTTCTCCAGGTAGCAACTCCTTGAGGGCTCGCTTGCCGCTGTCAGTCGAAAACTCGCCACCCATCCAGAACGACTTCGGCTTTGAGGTGCGCTCAACAGCGCCCTCATCATCGTCGTCTTCTTCGGGCTCGTCGTCGATGGCGATAGAGGTATCGAGATATACGCGATGCTCCACGTCAAGCCGACCCGTCCGGTCGGAGCGCTTGGGGTGCATCCAGTCGAGATGCTTTCGAACCTTGTCGATGCCCCATCGCCAACGACCTTGAACCCCATCTCCGCGGATCGGAAGTATTTCGGCATCGCTTGGCGTCATCCGCTCCAGCGCTACTCGCCCAGACTTCTCGTCCCAGTAAATGGGGAAGAACATGTTCGGCCGGTCTTCGCGCTTGTCCGGCCCTCCGCGCTTTCTCAGATCCCGAAGCGCGTACTTGTTGCCCTTCTCGTCCGTGAACTTAAATGCCGCCTTCTGTTCATCGGTCAATGGCAGGCCGTTCGAGACGAACTCCGGGCCGGCGTAGATCACCACATACTCATGGCAGGCTGCGACGTGCTTCTTGTCGTTTCGTCCCTTCATGTTGTTCACAACGCTAACCGTCGCGACGAAGTTTTCTTCGCCGAAGACTTCGTTGGCCACCATTCGGAGATTGGTCAGCTCGCGGTCGTCGATGGAGATGAAAACCACGCCGTCCCGGCGCAAAAGTGCCCGAGTCAGCTTCAGGCGCGGCAGCATCATGTTGAGCCAATCGGTGTGGAACCGTCCGCTGGCCTCGGTGTTGCTGCTGATTTTTCGGCCTCCTTCGACTTGGCCCGTGAGCTCCAAGTAGTTCTGAATGCTGTCTCGAAAACTGTCCGGGTATACGAAGTCCTTCCCGGTGTTGTACGGAGGATCGAGGTAAACCAGCTTCACCTTCCCCGCGTAGCTCTTCTGAAGCAACTTCAGCACCTCGAGGTTGTCGCCCTCGATCATCAGGTTCTTCGTGGTATCCCAGTCCACGCTCTCGTCTCGGCAGGGCCGTAGCGTGCCAGTACTGGGCGTCAATGCCAGTTGCCGTGCCACTCGCTTGCCGTGCCAGTTCAGGCCGTACTTCTCTTCGGCGTCGGTCACCGTCGCGTCGCCCACCAAGGCCTTCAGTACATCCACGTTGACGGCCGGGCCGTTCTGCCCCTCGGTCACCAACTCCGGAAACAGCGCCTTCAGTTGGGCCAGGTTGTCGGCTGTCACGTTGGCGGACTGGGCTTCCGTGCTGGTCGCCTCGATCTTCTGCATATTGGGGTTTTTCATTCGGTCGTTCTTCGTGTGTTGGGATGTGCGGTTCACAACCGCGCACGTGCCGCGTTCAGGTCGGCCTGCAGGCGCTGCAGCGCCAGGTTCAGGTCCACCCGCTTGGCGATCTGTCGTTCTTTGGCGGCTTGGTTGCGGAGCCGAGCCGTCTCATGTTCGAGCCGTTGGCATTCGCGCAGCGCCTCGCGTTGTTCGGCGGCCTGGGTGGGGTCGGCGGCCAGGTGAAAGCGGCCCGTGATGCGGGCGGCCTCCGCAGCGGTCAAGCAGCCTATCCAGCCCTGGTACAGGGCCATCAGGTCCTTGTGGGGCTGGCGGTCCAGTGCCAGGGCATCCAGCAGCAGGCCTGCCACCGTTACGACGGTGTAGTCAGCGCCGCCCAGTTCGGTGCGGACCAATTCACCATCGAGCACTATCTTATCTGCCTCGTTCTGCGCCGCCCGCTTGTTAGCCAGACTGACGGCCAGTTGTGCGGGAGGTGCGTCGGGGTCCGACTCAGTGCCGGGCGCCAGCGCCTGGATCAGCAGCACGGGGTAGGGCACCGCCCTGTGCACGAGCTCGGTCAGTCGCAGCAGCTGCGACGCCTTGCCATGCGTGGGGCGAACCTGCATGCCCAGCACCGCCACTTCCAAGTACTCGCGCCCGTCGGCTCGGTGCTCCGGTATCGCCACGGTACCGGGCTTTAGCGCGGCGATCCACTGCAATTCCTCGATGCCATCGATCAAGAGACGCCGGTCACTAGCCGTCGGGGCACCGTGCTCGGCGAGCATCTTCTTGGGAACGCGTTGGTCCACGCGCGCACGGTCAGGCAACGCGAGTGCCCGGACTACGTCATCGATGGTGAAGCGACGTGAGTCGGCCATTACGTCAACGTGGCTCCGAAGGCCTTGACAGTGTCCTCGCTGTCGCGGCCTGACACGGTCTTGTCCATGGCCTTCTCGATGAGGTTCAGCAACGCAGCGGCGCGCAAGCGGATGAAGGATTCGAAGTCGTCGGTCCGGAGTGCCGGCACCGGGATGGCGTGCGAGATAAGGAACTCATCGAGACTATGCTGCGGCACCTGTTTAGCTTTCTGAATGCGGCTCAGGTAGATGCTGGGGGCGTCGCCGCTTATAAACCGGTTGGTGCCGGCGGCCAGCGGCGCCTTGTTGATTACACTGTTCCACTTGTCCTTGGGCAGCTTCTGCTTCTCGCACCAGGCACGCGGAAAGATGTGGTGGATGTCGATGGCGTTGTTGAAGTAGGTATTCAGGTCGATGGGCGTGCCACTGACGAAGTCGCGCCCCCCGTGCTTCATCAACAGGGCGGCCAGCCCCTTATAAGCCGCCGCTAGGCGGCTCTGGAGAGTCAGCAATCGTGTCGGCGCGAAGTTGGCATCGCGCACCGTGCGCGGCTCCGCACCGCCATCCACCCAGGATACGACATCCTGCATATCCATCGCGAAGCGCGTCTCGTTGGCGCCGCCGTACAATTCACCCAGCACGCCACTCCAGTACCAGCGCAGCAGGCTCTGCTTGATGCCGTGCAGCGTCGCCCGTTCGCCCAAGTGTGCGCAGATGGCGGCCAGCGGGATCAGTTGCGTGGCGTAGGGCAAGCTGCGCTCGTCGAAAATCTTCTCCTCGGCCAGAAGCTCGGCCGCACGCTTGAAGCCGAGCTCCAGTGCGGCCTCCAGCACCTTGAAGTCGTTCAGGCTGAGCTTCAATACGTCAGCACGCTTGCAGCTCACCGCTGTCTTCTGGGTTAGGTGACGCCGGTAGCTGGCCAACAGGGTGACAGCAGTCAGGAAACTCGTACCATCCACCGCCTCCAGCACGCCGTGCTTGTCCGTCAGCCGTTCACGGCGAGCGTCCCAGTCCTCGCGCAGGTTGAACTCGTCCGCTGCAAAAGTGGCCGTCATCAGCTCGAACACGGTTAGGGTCACGCCGCCAGTGTTGACCTTCTCGAACACTTGGCACACGGCCTCGCGCGGGGTGTCCTGCGTCAGTTCGATGGCTGGCACCTTGAACTGCTGGAAGCGGAGCCAAACCTCGTTGCGGAATTTCTGCATGAACTGCATCGCCTCCGCGCCGAACTGGTGGTGGGCACTGAAGCCGCTCTCCCAGGTCATAAAGCCCTGGATGTCGAACAGAAGCGTGACCGGGAACAAGCGCTGGGCGTACTGAAGCTCAGGGGTACTGACGTCCAGGTCCACCTTGCGGCCGAAGTCCGAGGTGACCTGCAGGGTCTCGGGCACCGAGATGACGGCCTCTTCTCGGTCGGCGTCCGAGTCCAGGCACTTGGCCATGTCTAGGAAGTAGAGCCTGCGGATGTCGGCCCCCTTCTCGGTGCGCGTCGGCACCGGCTGGCCACTGCGCAGCGACAGATACATCGACGTCAGGCGCTGCTGGCCGTCGAGCACCAGGGTCTTGGGCTTGGGGGCCGGCTGCAAGTGCACGCCTGCGAATAGGCGGGGCTTGAACGGCACACCTCCCGCCTCCAGGAACATGACAGCACCAATGGGATAGGACAACGACAGGCTCGCGATCAGCGAGCGGATGTGGTTATCGTCCCAGACCCAGCCGCGCTGGAAATCGGGGAGCTGAATTTGGCCAGCGGCAATGCCGTCGAGAACATCCTTCAGGGCTGGTTCTGCGGTACGAAAGCTCATGTGGTCAGTCTCTTTGTCACACCTGTTCCATCTGGGCGGTGTCCCACGTCTCACAGAAGTGCTTGCGCAGGGGCTCCAGTGCATGCGGCAGTTCTGCGGCGCAAGTCATACCCAGGTACTGGGCTGCACGGGTTGTGCCGACGTACAGGAACTTGCCGAACAAGTCCGGCCGGCCGGCGGCCAGGTGGTCGATGCCAACGAAGAAAACAGCTTCGAACTCCAAGCCCTTGATGTGCTGGACATCGAAGACCCGGACGTTGCTTTCTTGCCCGACAGTTTGACCCTCCCGGCACGCAACCACCTGGATGTTCTGGTCCGCCAGCGCTTCGTTCAGGGCATGTGCAATGGGTTCGACCTCGGCCTCGGAGTTGACGAAGATGGCAGTAGAGGGGAGGCGCCCATCGAGATACTGGTCAATCCACTGGATCCGCGCCGCCAGCCAGCCCACCGACTCATCGATTGACGCGCACTCCAACAAGACAGGAGGCACTCCTTCGCTGTTGACTTCTGCCGGCAAGCTAGCCTCTTGGCCGGATCCTTCAACGTACTGGATGATGTCGCGCGCCAGCTCGTTGAGCTGACGGCTTTGGCGGTAGGCGACGGTGACGTGCCGGATGTCGAAGTCCGGGAACACCCACTGCAGCTCATCAGCCGATCGCGAACCCCACGTGGTCAGTCGCTGGTTGAAGTCGCCGCAGGCAAAGAAGGAACGCAGGCGCGGATGCGCCAACGCGGCCATGCAAGCCAACTGGATTGGCGAAAAGTCAGTGGCCTCATCGACCACGACCTGGCCGCGCAGCGTGGCCAGCACAGGTTTCAGCGACGCCCAGGCAGGGCTGTCGATGTCGCGCATCACCGTCGGGCGCTGCAAAAGATCTCCAGCCGATCGCAGGATCGCCAGCAGCACGACGTCCAGCTCAAGGGGGTTCAGTTCGCGTGGCTCGAAGCCAGTCTTGGCATACCAACGCCCCTCGTCCTGGCGCATCTTGCGGAAGGCACGGTAGCGCTTCGGGATGCCATCGAGGTACCGTTTTACCGGGTTTACGAATCGGCGGGCATGAGCTTGCAGGAGCAGGCTCGTGCCGAGCGCTGCCAATTCGGGGACCGGAAGCGTGCGGTCGCCCAGCCATTCGATGATCTTGCCGTTGCGCGTGGCCTTGTTGGTGGACCGCTTGGCCGCAGCGTTCCGGGCCTGGGTACGGACGGCTTGCATGTAGGCGATGATTGCCGCTCCAGGGCCGACCTTGAGGGCTACAACGTCCTCGTCGTCCTCGCCGTCCTGATCGTCATCTGCGTCGCTATCGGCGGCTTGTTGCAGACCAGAGATGAACTTGGCCAGTTCGCTGACCAGGCCCTTGTTTCGAGCGAGGTGTACGTTAAGTGCATCCCTGATGGTTTTGTCGGTCTCTTCCTTGAGACGTGCAACAAAGCTCTGCACCGCCGGAAGTTCGCCAACCAACGCAGCAAACGTCGCGGGCCATGCCCCGTCTCCCTGTAGCGGTGCCTGCAGGCGCTTGCCAAGCTGTTGGGCCGTCGCCAGCGCGGCTTCAGCCAGCGCTTGCGTGCTCTCTATCAACTCTGCTCGGTATGCGGCGCCTTGCCAAGCTTGAAAGTCCTCAAACCAGGCAATGGGCTGGGCTGCAGCTGCAGGTTGCAGGCTTGCTGCATCCTTGAGGATAAAAGTGCCACCGCCGGTGGCAGTGCGAAGCACGCCAAAGGTCTGCCGCGCCAGGTCTCGGCGATGGTCGCTCCAGGTGCGGATATTTTGGTCAGGCGCAGGGACGCCTTCGCGCGCGAAAGCCTCCTTCAGGTACTGCTTCAGTAGTTCCGTGGGCGTGAACATCAGCCAGCTCTTGCCGTGAGGAACCTGCTGGCTTTGGGCGAGTTCTTCGACGACGCGCTGCTCGTCCTCGTCCAAGAACTGGACATCGAGCTTCTGACCCAAGCGCCGAATCAGCGTCGTGGTCTTGCCGGTGCCCGGAGGACCGAGGAGAAGAACACGGCGGTTCAGCGGTAGGCGGAAGATCTCGTCCTGGAATTGGTCCAGCACCGGCTGGTCGCGCAGGCCCATCTTGATGATGACGCTGCGCTTCATGCCCTCAATGACGTTCTGGCTGGCTTCGGCACTCGCCAGCATCTGGGCGACCAAGTCTTCGACGGGTTCGGCCAGCTCGGGGTGTTGCTCCAGGAGCTTGCGCAGCGACTCGATAGTGACGGTTGGGGTGTCTTCCGACTGGACGACGGTGTAGGCGTCCCAGGATCCCGCCAGGGGCGATGGGCGGAGTTGCGCTCGCTCGACGACGATCAGCGACTTACCGTCTGGACGGACGTATTCCTCGCCGATAGGAAGGGCAGCTAGGCGACCGGCGGGTGCGCGATAGCTGACCAAGCCCAGGTCTGCGATGCCTTGTTCGGCGCGGCAGAAGTAGTAAGCAGTCCGGCGTCCGTTATCGTCTTCTGCGATGACGCGTGCAATGGCTGGCTCACTGGCCAGTTTGCGGTACGCCGATTCGTTGGCCTGGTTCACGCCGTCGAGCGCGCGCGCAGCGCGATCCGAGTTCAGAGTGTTCCCGCCCGCGGCTAAGGCGTCAATGCCCAGACGGTGTGGGCTGGCCAGCCAATCCAGGGCCGTGCGTGCCACAGTATCCAGCTTGTCTACCACCTCGGTTGCCAGCGGCTCAAAGCGTTGGCTGTACTCCATGCTCATTCGTTGCTCCCCTGTGTGTCTTGGTTGGGCAGTACCACCATGAAAGCCAGAACCTCGAAGTCACCGACACCGGCAAACTCGCCTTTCATGGCGTGTGTGCCGCCGGGGGAGAACAGGCTGGCGACTGCGCGCTCTTCGTTCTTGCCGACCACCGAGGCCACGGCCGAGGCCAACAGCTTCTGCGCGTGGCGCATGTCCTCTCCATGGCGGGTCAGCCTGTCGTGCCGGCTGCTCGCGCCAACGTCCGGAAGCTCGCGGCCGAGCGACAGGCGCTTGAGGCGATCCAGGATGCGCTTGGCTTGCGGATAGGCCAGCACTGTAGTGCCGTCATCGCCGACGTGGGCGAGATAGATTGGCGCCAATGGGTAGTCGCCAGAGCCAGTGTCGGCTGACGTCTCATGCTTCCCCGGGTCTTCCGCCCGCAGGCAGAAGATGATGCCGGGCTCGATATCGGCGTCGATGCTGGTCGTGACAGCGTGCGCGCCCAATGGCATCCCCTCCAGGACTGCGGGATGATCGCGGAGGAACTGAGCCAAATCGATGCGGAAGTCGGTCAGCGTTAGGTCGGTAATGGAGACGCCATTGCTAAGGTCCTCCATGTCGATGACCGAGTCCTGCAGTTTCAGCAGTTGCTTTCGGCGGTACTCCAGGTCGTTCATCGGGTCACCGGACTGCTGTTCGATAAGGTTCTCCTCACCGGTGGCCGACACATCCAGCAACACCATGCGTCCGCTGACGCGCTGCTCCAGGCCGATGTACTCGTCCAGCGCCATGTTGGGCCAGAAGTTGACAAGCTGGATGCTCCGATTGGGCGAACCGATCCGGTCGATTCGACCGAAGCGCTGGATGATGCGGACCGGGTTCCAGTGGATGTCGTAGTTGATGAGCCAGTCGCAGTCCTGCAAGTTCTGGCCCTCGGAAATGCAGTCCGTCGCGATCAGCAGGTCGATCTCGCCTTCGCCTGCCATGTCGACCGGGCGCTCTTTCGCGCGCGGCGCGAAGGCAGACAGCACGCTGCCCATGCTCTTGCGCATGCTCGGCAGTGTGGTCTGTATGCCTGCGCTGCCGGTAACCAGGGCCGAGTCAATACCCAGTGCGGCCTTGGCCCAAGGTGCCAGGTTGGCGTAGAGATACTGGGCCGTGTCCGAGAACGCGGTGAAGACGATGATCTTGCGGTTGCCCTCGTTGATGGGGCGACGGCACTTCTCTTCGATTATGTCGCGCAGCTTGGCCAGCTTGGCGTCGCGTGCGGCATCCACCTGCTGGGCGGCGGTCAGAAGCGTGTCCAGGCGGTTGCGGTCTTCCACCAGATCCTGGCGCCAGCGGATGAGGTCCACGTCGTCCAGCAGCACCTTGACCTTGCGCCCAACCAGCAGCGTTTCGAATGCGGGATCGTCGATGTCTACGTCGGCGATGTCCAACTCTTCGATGCCGTCGCCGTTGCCGGACTGGGCCGTGTGCTGCTCTATCTGCGCAAGCACTGCCTCCACGTCGCGGAGTTGTCGCTGCACTGTCAGCGCGAATGACGAGACGGCGCTCTCCATGCGCTTAAGCACGTTCACCCGAAGCAGGTGGATGAGGCTTTCCTCACGGTCAGCCTGACGGAAGATGCTTTCTCCGCCCCGAATCTCCGTGCTGTACTTGGCGTCGTAGGCCGCCTGCTTGTGCGGCAGCACGTAGCGCAAGGGAGCGTAGGCCGCCAGGTTCAGCCGGCGGATCTCCAGGTTGATTTCCTTGATGGCGCGGAACTGGCCCGCCCGGTCCACGTCGGACTTGATGTTGATGGGCGGACGGCGGTCGGGGAAACGGCCGGTTTCCTGGGTGCCGTAATACTTCTGGATGTGCCGACGCGACCGTGCGATGGTTAGGTGGTCCAGCAGCGTGAAGTAGTCGAAGCCCAACATCTCGACTAGGCGGCCGGGCGTGCGCTCGTCCTCATCCAGGCTGAGCCAGCGGTTGAACTGTATCTGCGCCTTGCGCGTGGTCTGCTGGATGCTGTCGATGCCGTAGTCGGAGAGCGCGGTGTCGTCCCCTTCGGTGGCGAAGGCAATCTGATTGCGCAGATCGGTCAGCCGATTATTCACCGGCGTGGCCGACAGCATGAGCACCCGGGTCTTGACGCCCTCCTTGATGATCTTGCGCATCAGGCGGTCGTAGCGCGTCTCAGTCCCTTGCCGAGGTGACTTCTTGTTCCGAAAGTTGTGGCTCTCGTCGATAACAACGAGGTCGTAGTTGCCCCAGTTCACATGGGACAGGTCAATGTCGCCGGAGTGACCACCGTCACGCGACAGATCAGTGTGGTTCAACACGTCGTAGTTGAACCGATCCGCTGCGAGAATGTTGCGCTTGTCGTTGGCTTTGTACAAGGTCCAGTTGTCGCGCAGCCGCTTGGGTGCCAGCACGAGCACGCGATCATTGCGCAGCTCGTGGTACTTAATGACGGCCAGCGCCTCGAAAGTCTTCCCCAGACCCACGCTATCCGCGATGATGCAGCCGCCGAATCGGGCCAGCTTGTCGATGGCACCGACCACGCCGTCCCGCTGGAACTTAAACAACTTCTTCCAGACTACGGTGTTGCGGATACCGGTGGCCGACTTAACGATCCGCTCCTCGTCCAGCGCGTCGTCCCGGTCGCCGAACAGGTAATTCAACGTCAAAGCGTAGATGGCAAACGGCGCTTGATGCCGACCCATGGCTTGCAGCGCTTCAACTAATTTGGCCCGACCATCGGGTTGAGCCTGCAAAGTGGTCCATTGCTGATCAAACCAACGGGCGAGTTGAGCCGCCTCGCCAGCCGACTCGGACGCCTGAATCAGATTCAACGGATTGCCTGGTGTTAGACCAAGGCCATCGGTACTGAGCGCGAACGAGCCCAGCACAACCTGCTCAGGCGTGCCATCTGGCGCACGCATGACAGCCGCCCCCTGCGGAACGCGACCGTGCGCTCGGCGTAGGTCAACCCTCTCTCCAAGCCACTTTGCGCACTGATTGGCTAGCCAGCGCGATTGCAGCCGATTGCGAGCAACCCGATCTCCCTCTCCACCAAGAAAATCGAGCGCCTCATCAGTCGAAGGCAGGATCAATTGCACTCGCTGCAGCTTGGCAAGGGCATCGCGTAGCTCGGCATAGGCGAATAGCGAGAACGACGGCGTTACGCCCCCGAGCTGGTGCCCAGGCTTCAGATGCTGACGCAGCAGATCAATGACACGGTTCGAGCCACTGTTGTTTACAAGTTTCACGAGCTCAAATTACCCACGATGTTTTGTTGTGCTTATAAGGCATCTCACCTGTGAGACTTCACCCCGCTTGCATCAGCATTTGTGCCAACAGCAGACACATAGCTGCGGGGCGCCACCTTGTAAATGGTCGTGCGTGATACCTTGTAGCGTTCTGCGATCTGGCTAACAGGGATAGTCGGGTCAGAAATCAGACGCTTAATCTCCGTGATTTATCGTGCATCCAGCTTAACTTTCACCCACCAGCCAGGCCACGTCAGTCGCCAGACCACAAGAGTGTCTCCCGCCTGCAAAGCCTTCAAATAACGGTCAAGATTCTGTCGAGCAGCGGCCTTGCTACTCACCGCCGCTTCGCAAATGGGCTCAACCCTTGTTAAGCGTGGGGTCTCGCGCTGCAAGTCCAGATTCTGGTTATCAGTCGAAGCCCGGGGCATAACCAATTCGTTGTCTCATTGATGGTTCCCGGACGTTGGAAACTGGGCAAAAAGTGTAGCAGAGGGTCTGCGTTGCGGGCCGCCAAATGACGTAACAACACCCGTACTCAGCAATACACCCTTGACGCGATTGCGTTAAGCCGACACTGCATCCGCTGGATTCCAGTTTTTCTCAGTCACATATGACCTCCCTGAGCACGGCAAGAGCCCTGCTCCGCCCACGCAATTCCGCGCGGGCGCACCGCTTGGGAGATATTCGTGATTTCTTCCCCTCCGACCACGCTCGTGGCCTGTCTGATCGTTGTTGTCCCCCTCGTCTTGATTCCGATCTGGTTGTGGTTTCGCAACCGCAAGTCTGGTCGATCGACCCTACCCACCCCACAGCAAGCTGCTTGGCAACACACTTCTCCCGCGTTCGACCCGGACGAGGAGGAATGGGAATCGATGGCGCCCTATCCGGAACACGCCATTCAGGCTAGACATGAAGGCCGTTTGGCTGGCCAGAGTGGGCCTGCGACGTCATCTTTCCATGACGCACGTGGGCCGATCCCTGCGGATACGCCGCATCCCGCGCAGGATCTACGCGACGCGTGGGAATCCCTCCAGGAAGCGTTTGAGTTGGAGGCACAACCGGCAGCGTCCTCTCCTCAGCCCTCGCGGTCCCCGCCAGCGGCTCCCTCCCCTCAGGTGCGTTGTCCACGCTGTCTATCTACCCGAATCGACACACGCAATCTTGCCCGCAAGGCCGGCAGCACTATCGGCAGCGTCGCCGGTGCGACGGGCGGCATTGCTGCGGCACTTGCAGGTGCGGAGACTGGCGCGGTCGTCGGCTCGATCGCCGGGCCGCTCGGTACCGTCTTTGGTGGACTTGCTGGAGCGGCGATCGCCGGGCTCGTCGGCAGTGCCGCAGGATGTGCCGCGGGCTCAGCCGTCGGCGGGGCCATCGACGACAACGTGCTCGACAACCATCTCTGCCTGGCTTGCGGGCACGCGTTCAGCGTCTCGCAAGACTGATCTCGGCCCTCAGCAGCCTGCTTTCGCTTCCCCTCTCTTTCCTATCTGCCCGGCCTTGGCCGGGCTGTATGCACTCGTCTAAAGGAGTTCCCATGCATCTGGTGTCTTCCATGGCCTACGTCGGCCAACAACCCTGGCACGGCCTGGGCAACAAGCTCGCCCCCAATCAACCGATCGAAGTCTGGGCCCAGCAGGCGGGCCTGGACTGGACCATCGAATCGTCCGAGGTCCGCTTTGTCTCGGGCAACGCTGGTTCCAACATTGGCGCAATTCACGCCTTTCCTGACCAGAAGGTCCTATTCCGTTCTGACCGCAAGACCCCCTTGGCCGTGGTTTCGTCGCGCTATCAAGTCGTCCAGCCCCGGGAAGTGTTGGAGTTCTACCGGGATTTATCGGAGGTGGCGGGCTTTACGCTGGAGACCGCCGGCGTGCTGCGCGAGGGTCGCAAATACTGGGCGTTGGCCAGGACCGGCCAGAGCGGCACGCTCAAGGCCAAAGACGCCATCCGGGGGTATTTGCTGCTTGCCACGGCGTGCGACGGAACACTGGCAACGACGGCGCAACCGACAAGCGTCAGGGTCGTGTGCAACAACACGCTGCAAATCGCCCTGGGCGATGGCGCTGGCGCCGTCAAAGTCTCCCACCGCACACGCTTTGATGCCGATGCCGTCAAACGGCAGTTGGGAATCGCAGTCAGCTCTTGGGACGCCTTCATGGCGCGCACCAAGGCGATGGCCGAATGCAAGCTCACCGACGCGGCGGTGGAGGCGTTCTTCCGGCGCGTGCTGACCTACCCCGCCACCAACTCGTCCGAGCGGGTCACACCAGCCGTCAACGAACGGGCGCTCAAGGTGGCCGGCGAGTTGTACGTCGGGCGCGGCATGGGCGCGCAGTTGCCCTCCGCGGCGGGAACCCTGTGGGGTGCCGTCAACGCCATCACCGAATACACCGACCACAGACGCCGCGCGCGTAGCGAAGACCATCGACGGGACGCTGCCTGGTTCGGACAGGGTGCGGATCTGAAGCAACGTGCCTGGGATGAGGCCATGCGACTCATCGCATGAACCTCGATTCGCTCTTCCAATACGCCCGGCCGGTTATCCCACCGGGCGTTCTCCTTTCTGGAGGTCAAGATGACTCACCCTGAGACGGCGGGACGTCAGCGGCATCGCCCTGCGCTGCGCCTGGTGCCCACCAAGGATCTGCCGCGGGAAGACTGGCTGGAAGTCCGTCGCACCGGCATCGGCGGATCGGATGCCGCCGCTGCGGTCGGCCTCAGCCCGTACAAATCGCAGACTGAGCTCTGGCTCGAAAAAACGGGGCGCGACGCCGACCTGCCCAAGCCTGACCCCGATGACACGCGCGAGCCCGTGTATTGGGGCGTGCTTTTGGAAGGCATCGTCGCGGCCGCCTACACCCAGCAGACAGGACACCGTGTGCGCAAGGTCAACGCGGTGCTGCGGCATCCGACCATCCCCTTCATGCTCGCCAACCTGGACCGGGAAGTGGTCGGCGTGCCGGATGTGGCCATATTGGAATGCAAGACGGCGGGCGAGTTTGGCGCCCGACACTGGCTGGACGGCGTACCGGAATACGTGCAGCTGCAGGTGCAGCATCAGTTGGCTGTCACCGGCAAGCGCGCCGCCGACGTAGCTGTGCTGCTGTGCGGCCAGCGGTTAGCCGTGCACCGTATCGTGCGCGACGACGAGTTGATCGCCCGGCTGATTCAACTGGAAGCCGAGTTCTGGCGCCACGTCGAAACCGACACGCCGCCTCCGGGCGATGGCTCCGAGTCCGCTGACCGGGCGCTGCGCTGCCTATATCCACGGGACAGCGGCGGCACGGTGGATTTCTCGGACGACCGCCCACTGTCGGCAGCCTTTGCCGACCTGATTGCCGTCCGTGAACAGATGGCCGCACTGGAAGTGGCAGCCGCCAAACTCAAACAAACCATCCAGTACGCGATGGGCGACGCCTCACGGGCGTTGTTCGATACCGGCGAAGTCACTTTCAAGCGCAGTAAGGACGGCACCAGCACCGACCTGGAACGCCTCTTGGCCGACCACCCGGACCTTGCGCAGCAGTACGCGATCCCCAAAGCCGGCTCGCGCCGCTTCCTCATGTATCCCTGACGGAGTTTTCCCATGTTGAAAGGACTCGCACTCACGCCGCCCGTCATTGGGCGGATTTCCATCGGCCGCGTGGTCGAGAAGAACGGTAAGCGTCTGCCGGAGAAGGACGACCAGTTCACGTTAACCACTCAAGTGCAAAACCGTGGTGAATGGATACTGCACCCGCTCAATGAATCGCTGCGCAAAGCCACACCGGGCAAGCTGCGCGCAATCCCGGTACGACTGCTGTTCAACGATCCCGACCTGAACCTGCGTGCCGAGTACACACTGTTCGATCGGGAGACCGGGCGACCCGTCTGTGTAGGCAACGGCGAGCGGTGCAAGCGCGTGGAGCAAGACGGCATTGCCATTCTCCCCTGTCCGTCGCCGGATGGTTGCCAGTTCGGCGGTCCTGGTGGCTGCAAGCCGTATGGGCGTCTCAACGTGATTGTGGGAGATGAGGATGAGATGGGTTCGTTCATCTTCAGAACCACGTCGTTCAATTCGATCCGGACGCTGGCTGCACGGCTGCATTACTTTAGCGCCGTGTCGGGCAATCTGTTGGCCTGCCTGTCGCTGGAGCTGAAACTGCGCGGCCGGTCTACGACCCAGAGTTATCGGGCTGCGATCTACTACGTCGATCTGAGTGTTCGGGTGGGGATGACGCTGGAAGCCACGATCACCGACGCACGCGAGCTAGATGCACGGCGCAAAGCCAGTGGGTTCGACCAGACGGCGCTTGATGCGGCGGCCAAGGCTGGCTTTGCCAACGGCGCCTTCGAGGACAGTCCAGAGGAAGCCGGAGCAGTCGCGGAGGAGTTCTACCCCGAGTCGGCTGGCAGCAACACCGAGTCCGATGAGGCAGAGGCAACCGCAAAACCCAAGCCACCGAGCCTGCACGACAAGCTGAACCACAAGGCGGGATTGCTTGGCGGGACGGCTGCATGATCCGTCCGTTCTGCTGGGTGCTGGCGGTGGGCGCCACCGGCACCGCGCTCTGCCTGACGGTCCTGGCCGGCTGGCAGCGCGGCGGATCGTTGGCGGAGAAGCTGGTGTGGATTGCCATCGGTGCGGTGCTGGTGGCGAGTGCACACCTGTTGCCGGCACTGATCCGGGGTGCACCCGGCCTGGTGCGCACGATGGGCGGTGTGTTGTGGCTGGCGTGCATGGCAACCGCGTGTTTCGGCCACCTGACGTTCTTCCTGTTCGCGCAGCGGCATGCCGGGGAACTGCGGGCAATGGCAATTCCGACAGTCGCGTCGTCCGCTGACCGCAGCCTGACTACGGTCATGGCGGAACGGTCCGGCGTTACCGCGCGACTGGCGGCGGCCAACGCACAGCACTGTCCCGGCAACTGCCCAACACTGGAAGCCCGTCGCGTGACGCTCGCGGCCAAACTCGACGCGCTGGATGCGGAAGCCGACGACATCCGGCGCCGGCAGCTAGCGGACGACCGCACCGCGACGCTGCGTGACGCGCTGACGGCCGATCCCGTCACGGCGCGACTCGCGGCGTTACTCGGTACGACTGTTACGCGCGTCGATCTGCTGTCAGGGCTGGCCTTCGCTGCGGTACTGGAAGGCGTCGCCTGCCTATTGTGGACCGTCACACTGCGGACACCGCCACAGCTCCCAGCGGTTCCGGTTGGTGTGGCACCCGCCACGGTTGGCCATTCGCCAGTCATGGAGAGTCACGTGCCGGAGTCCAGGAGCCCTGAGGCGCGGGCAGAGAGTCACGCACCGACCAGCGAATCAGTCGCGCCCTCACCGGCAGACGAGCCACCCGATCCTGCTGTGGTGCGGCTCGCGCAAGCTGTTGCGGCTGGACAGCTCCGCCCGACCGTGGCAGACATCCGCCGTCACCTGGGCTGTTCTCAGGCCCGCGCCGCAGCGTTGCGACGCCAACTCGCCGCCTTCGATTCGTCCTGACGGCATAGCCGGGGCTTCGGCCCCGGGTCTCTCTTCTTCTATCTACCCAACATCGGGACAAGGCCATGCCGAAACCCAAAACCAACATCGATTTCGTCCGCGAGCTGATGGACTTCTCACGCTTCGGAGCACTGGCGCAGATGTTCGTGATCGATGCGCTCTCCAAGTGGTCCGCAAAGATTGCAGAAACGCCAATCGAAGAACTGCGCGCGGCGTTCGAGAACACGCCACTGATCAATGCCGAAGCCTGGCACAGGGCGTGGCACGCGAGATCAAGGACAAGCTGGATGCCTACTTCGCTCAACAGCGCTGACGTGACGCTCTTCGGGGCGTTTTTGTGCGCAGCGCAGACGCACATCGCATGCATACCCCACCATTTGTAACGCCATTAGGCTTCGACACTTCGCGTCGGAAGTGCTCAACCCATTGATTTGTAGAGAGAATCTGGCTCTACAGATCCTTACAAATTAAAACGGTATCCAACCGCTCGATCCACCAAACTTTCTCCATCAACAGACCACATGCACTGGTCACGGGAGAACGAAGATGAACAACACGCAACCGAACATCCAGGGTCAACAATACGCCGGCACGCCGCTGGGCCAGGTGCCGCAGTCGCGCCGCATGCATCCGCTAATGGCCGGCGCTGCCGTCGCGGTCATCATCGCAAGCGTGACAGCAGTGGCCGCCATCACTGGCTTGCTGCCCACCTCCAAGGCTACGCAGGGCAGCACCAACCCGAACGTCGCTGCGCAAGCTGCGACCGCGCCGTCGGCCTCCGCACCACTGGCGCTGGCTGCGCCCAATCAAGCGGCTCCGGCCTATCCTGCACAGCCGAACACGGTGCGGCACGCGGTACATCATGCAGCGCCGTCGTATGCAGAACACAACCCGTCATCGTCGAACGGCGATTACGCGCAACCTCGCCCGGCCGCCAACCCGTATGCCGGTCAGGTGACTGCCATCACGCCGATCACCACGCAGCAAGGCAACGAAACCGGTCTGGGCATGATCGGCGGCGCAGTGGTGGGCGGCCTGCTGGGTAATCAGGTTGGTAAGGGCAATGGCCGCACGCTGGCGACCGTCGCCGGCGCGGTGGGCGGCGGTTACGCGGGCCATGAGGCCGAAAACTACTACCACCGTGACACGTCCTACAACGTGAGCGTGCGCATGGACAACGGTGCCACCCGCACCTTCACCTATAAGGCCGCGCCGGGCTTCCAGGTGGGTGACCGTGTGCATGTGGAAAACGGCAGCCTGGCGGCTGGCTGATCGCTGCACGCTGCCACACGCAGCACTAACCGGCCCTCGGGCCGAATGCCAACAAAGAGGCCGTTCCGACATCCGTCAGAGCGGCTTTTTTGCGCTTAACTCGCCGACACTGTTGGCAATAAGCCGGGCCTCGTGCCCGGCTTTCTTCTTCTCTTAATTCCCCTCATCCCGACGACTCTGCATCCGGCTGCGCTGGAGGCAAGCGCTCGTCCATTTCCAGGAGCGCTCCATGACACAACCATCCTTACCCGCGTTGCCCCGGCCGCGCTTGTCGCTCGGACAACTGGTTGCCACGCCCGCAGCGGTGGCCGCCCTTGCCGCGGCTGGCGTATCGGCATTCTTGCTGCTCAACCGCCATGCCCGCAGCGACTGGGGTGATGTCTGCGAAGAAGACCGCCAACAGAACGAACGGGCCGTCACCACCGGCGAGCGCGTCCTATCCAGCTACCGGCTTGGCAATGGACAACGCGTGTGGATTCTCACGGAGGCCGACCGCACGGTCACTACCGTTCTGCTGCCGGACGAATACTGATGGATGCGCTGATCCAAAAGCTGCACCCGGCCTTGCACCCCGGGCGACAGCTCGTGGTGGCGGATTCCGGCAAACCGCTCTTCAGCCGACAAGGCGATTGGGATGGCGGCAGCCCATTGCACTGCGTCGCCATGGCCCTCGCGCTGCTGGGCAAGCTGTCCGATCCGGTCCAGATTCGGCAGCACACGAAAGGCCCCGACAGCCATTTCTGGGACCGAGCCTGGCCGCACTACCTGCACGGCCTGACGCTGTCAGAGCTGGCATCCTTCATCTGGGAACTGAACCGCGGCGCCCGGCCGGTTACCGCTGAGGGCAATGGTGCGACCGTGCTGCGCTTCTGTGTTCGGGAACTGTCCAAGGGCTGGCCGGTGATCGTCGGCTGGCACACCGGGCGACACGCACATGCTGCACTGGCGATTGGCATCGAGGGACGCCAGCGCAGTCGTCGTTTCACGCCGCACGCCTTGCTGCTGCTCGATCCGGCCGAGTCTGAGCCGGGGCTGGCCGGCTTCAATGCCAGGCTGGAGTTCGGCGAACGCAAACGGCTCCTGGTCACCGCAGCAGCAACGCAGCCGTTAACGCTCGAAGGCGCGGTGTCGATTCGGCTCAAGCCACCGTAGCTACCGCAACCGGCTGCGCTTGATCTCGGGTGGCGTCGCAGCGTTGGCACGCCGCTGACCGGTCGGCTTAAGCGACACGCTGTCCAACGGCGCGAACAGTTCAGAGAGCGTCACACCCAGGCAGTAGCAAATGCTGGCCAGTGTCTCCACCGAAGGGTTGGCAACGCCGCGCTCGATGGAGGAGATATAAGTCCGGTCGACATGCGCCTCAAAGGCCAGCGTTTCCTGTGACTTGTCGGCGGCATGCCGGCATTGCTTGATGCGTTTGCCCAAGGCCACCGAGATCGCAGCAGGACGGGCAGAAGGAGTGTCGGAGCGCTTGGCAGTCATGACAGACAGGATGCCGATCTGATGACTGATTCACGACGCTGTAAACACGCCAAATAATGCTGTCTATATTCTACAATTCCCCGGCCGATTGCCGATAAACAGGGTTCAGGGTGGTCTCATCACGCCCCAGACTGTCGAGTAAACACGACAAAACAGCCCGAGCTTGTTTGCGGGGCACGCATTCCAACAACACCAACAAAGGAAGCTCAAATTGAAGAACATCAAAACAGGGGGTAGCACACTCATCCTGAGCGCCGTGATGGCCGTCGTCCTGGCAGCCTGCGGTGGCGGCGGTGACGGCAGTACTTCAGCCTCGTCCGCCGCAACAAATCAGCAACTGACCGGCAAAGCCATCGACGGCTATCTGGTGGGCGCAACGGTCTGCTTCGATGACGGTCAGGGCGGTTGCGATGCGTCGCTGCCGTCGACGACGACCGATGGCAACGGCAATTACGCGTTGCCCGCGCCGAGCAATGTCGTCGGCAAGAGGATCAACGTCATCGTCACACCGAATACCCGTGACCTGTCGAACCCGAATGGTTCGTTCAGTTCGACGTTCACCCTGTCGGCCATTGTGGCGGGCAATACGCAGAACGTGACACCGCTGACAACGCTGGTCGTGTCCCAGATGAACGCCGGGGTAACAGCGGACAAGGCAGTCGCGATGGTCCAAAGCCTTGTGGGCGGCAACATTGATCCCAATGCCGACTACATCGCCAGCGGCAACACCCAGACCTCGGCCATTGCAGCAAGCATAGTCAGTCATCTGACCTCGTTGGGTGGCCAGGGTCCGATTGCCTGGTCGCAGGTGCAGGCGACCTTGAATGCGATTGCGGCCAAGGGCACGACTGAAGTGCAGCAGTCGGACGTGGACGCGCAGCTCACCAACCCTGCATACAGCACGTCCATCGACGCCACCGCGGCGCTGGCGAGCCCGCTGTATACGATCGATGGTGATCTCTCGCAATGGGTGCCCGGCAACAGCAGTTCGTCTGCACTGTCGCCCGTTCGGGAGCGATTCCAGCTTGCCGGCAATACGCTCACCATCACGCAGGAAGCGCAGAACAACGGTGCCTGGGCAGCCGCGACGCCGGTTGGCAGCTACGACGTGGGATTCAGCGGATCGGTTGCGTCCCTGAATGCTGGCGCAGGCGCCTACCTGATGAAGGCGGATGGCTCTTGGACTAGCTGGCTGACGGCGGCACAACTGCACCCGTCGTACAGCCTGTCCTCGGTCGGCTCGAAGCTGGTCGGCACCGATCCGAGTACGGGCGATCAGGTCACGGTCTCGTATCGGGCAACCGACGTGAGCGGTCAACCTCTCTCCCGGGCATTGCAGATCGACTACCGCAACCCGATCCGGCAAACCATGGCGGGAACGTTCCCCTCGGGGACCACGGCCTACATCGCCACCGTTTCGCACGCGAACGATCAAGTGCTGCTGGTCAACCAGGGCTTGGGGCTACCGTGGATCAACGGCCAGAGCGTAAATCAACCGACCTACGATTTTGGGACGGCGCGTTACACGCTCGGCGATCCGGCACAGACCTACACGTCCGTGCAGCAGGCGGTCGGTACGCAAACCACGTTCGGCGGTGATTGCTGGCTTCTGAATATCGAAGCTGGCGGCGTCGCCCGGATCGTGGAGAGCGGCGCGTCGGGTTGCAACTACAGCCAGAAGCCGATCGCCTTCCCGGTTATCGGTAGCTGGTCAGTCTACCCGCGCAACCCCAACGTCATCGTCATCACCCTGCCGAAGACGATTGGAGCACCCAATGTTCCGCTCAACAACCAGGCCAAGAACGTGATCAACGCCGGTGGATCGCTTGTAGTCGGTCTGCTGGGCGGCAAGCTCATGGGCGGTTTCCTGTTGCCCGCCAGCGCACCGTTCTCGTTCGCGCAATTCTCCACCGGCATCACTGACACGGTGGCGGCGTCGATGCGTGCGACCGCCGTGAAGCTGGGCCTTCCGCAAAACCCGTAGCAACTGGCTTGTAAGACGGTGATCCGGTGGGTTCCGCAGAACGATCCACCGGATGACATCGCTGGCTCGCCCGCACCACCGCTCTCAATTGCTCAACGCCGCCGTCCACACATCCAAACAACCGGTGTCCGCGCTCTCGCTGCCGCGAGCCCGATCAACCAAAAGGGAAACCAAGATGAATGACTGGTACTACGAAAAGAACGGCCAACGCCTCGGCGGCCTACCCGATGCCGAAATCGCAGCACTGATTCAGCAACGCGCCGTCACCGGCGAAACGCTGGTGTGGAAACAGGGTCTGGCGACTTGGACGCCTGTGGCGCAGACAGAGCTTGCGACACATCTCACCTCGGTCGACCTGCCACCAACCCTGCCTGCCACGCACATCAGCAATCTCGTTGTCTGGTTCATTGCGGCAGCGCCGTTTGTGGGGAGCTTCCTGCAAGGCGTCCTCGCGTACTTCTTGAATTATCACAACGAGTGGCTCGCACAAAACGCACTGGCTTCCGGTCGATATTGGTGGGTCACCGTGGTCCTGAATGTCGGTCTCTGCATCCTAGACGAACGCCGGCTCAAGGCCGCCGGGATTGATACCTCCACGTTCGGCAAGCTCGTATTCATTGTGCCGGTCTACCTGTGGAAACGCGCACGTTCGCTCAAGCAGAGTCCAGCGTACTTCTGGACCTGGGTCGGCGTGTTCGTACTCAACCTTCTGTCGTCGCTTTGACGGCTCACGGCCAGTTTGCTCCATCGGCAGCTCGCCATGTCCGCAGCCCAACCACTTCTTTCACTATCTTCTACAGAACCATGAAATTCCTCACACACGTCGCTATCGCCGTCGCCTGCGCAACAGCCCTTGTTTCGACCGCGCATGCTGCTGGCCATGTTGGGCAATGCGTCTTCCCGAAAACGAAGACAGGTCCAGGCGGAAGGCTCGTCCTACCGCATCCGATTGACATCTTTGACGCGCCTAACCCTACGGCCGGCAAGCGACAGTTGACGTCGCCGGCCACCTTCACCGTGACCGCCGATGCGCCTGGCGGCTATGTCCGACTGGCGACCGTGCCTGACTACGATCTGCCGAACCCGGAGAGCGTTGCGGGCAAGGTGGTTGGCTGGGCAAAGCTCGCAGACTTCCGCTTCCAAGATCTGCGCAACTGCAACTGACACCGCAACAACACGCGTCATAGCGAGAGTCGCGCCGGTCGGCGCGACTCTCTTCCTGTCCCAGGTCTCTTTTTCTTTGTAGCCCTATGTCGATCGACATTCAGAAATTCACTGCCGACGAGCTGGATTTGGACAAGCTCGATGCTCTGATCTCGCACCATCAATCATTCCAAGTCGTCGGCGTTGGCGACATCAGCGCAGTTGTCTCAAGAATCGAAGGCCGAATTGAGAAAGCGGGCCTTCGCTGCCGGGTCTACACTGAGTATCGCGCAGCGGCCATGGCAGGCTCGTTGTTCTCGGGTGTTGCGAGCGTTGTTGGAGTGGCTTCGGCTGTCGGGATCGCGGCGCACCGGCTTGCGACCATTAACCCTGATTACGAGATCGGCAAAAATAAGCTGGCGGGCACAATCACGATCAAATACGCAAAGTAGACCTCATGCCTAGGCAGTAGCACGGCGCTTCCGAGACGCTTTCACCGAGAATCATGAACAGCTTCCAACTCCAAGGCTTGATCGTCGCCGCATGCCTGATTGGCTGTACGGTTTTCTCGGTGATCCTTTGCATCAAGGTTCTGCCTAGTCCAGAAGAGAGTCTGTCGGCGCTCGAACAATCCGGCCTGAGGCAGCGCAACGGCTTGGTATTGGGGTGGGTCGTGTTGGCTGGCATCAACCTCGTCGCAGGTCATTTGATTGCCTACTACACGCTGGGCTCGGCACCGATGTGTTGACCGGAAACGATTGCTGCTAGCATCCCTTGAGACGCGCACACGGGGGAGGCAAGTTGGATTACGACGACGGTGGAAACGGCAGGTCCGTAGCTATCTACTGGGACTTCGAAAATCTCCACGCAGGTCTTGTCGAGGGCAAGTACGGGGAAGGGTCATACGCCAAGCAAGACAATCGCTTCAAGCCGCAGGAGCCGCTGGTTGATATCCAGGCGTTGGTAGAACTCGGCTCCTCATTCGGCCCCGTTGCGATCAACCGTGCTTATTGCAACTGGCAGTTCTTCGGCCGATATCGAGATGCGTTGCTGCAGAGTGCTGTAGAACTCATCCAACTCTTCCCTCCTGGCGCCTCCGCCAAGAATGGTGCCGACATCAAACTGTGCCTGGATGCGACAGAGGACATCAGCCGCTTCAACCATATCGGCACGGTCATCATCATCGGTGGCGACAGCGACTTCATGCCCGTCGCTCAGAAGATCAAGGCAGCAGGCCGAACTCTCATTGGCATCGGTAATCGCAAGAACACCAACAAGCATTGGGCCAAAAGCTGCCACGAGTTCCGGTACTACGACAGCTTGATCGAGCCGACCGCAACAACAGAAACCAAATCGGCTGCTGCAGTCGACGAAATCCCGCTGCAGAGAGATCCGGCGGCAGACATGCTCCGCCGAGCGATTCACTTGTTGGCGGAATCGAAGGGAGATACCTGGGTCCACAAAGCCAGCGTATTGCCCATGATCAAGCGCCTGGACCCGACCTTCGATCCGAAGGACCATGGATACGCGACCTTCAGTGAGATGCTGAAGGCGTCAGACGCCTTTGTAGAAGTAAAGAAGGGAGAAAAAGACCATCTGGTGCGGCTACGCTAGCGTACGAGACTATGGTTGACGTTGTCGGATTTGCTATGCTTGTGCGCAGCAATTCGCGCATGCGAATGGCCGTACCTAGATGATTCATTCAACCAATACCGATTTCCCTATGGCGACCAAAGCTAAGACCGCAGCAAAGAAGGCGACACCGAAGAAGGCCGCGCCGGCAAAGAAGGCTGCTGCTGCCGTGTCTGTCAAACCGTTGAAGGACACCTTCACGAAGTCGAGCTTGGTGAGCCACCTGGCTGAACAGGCCCAGGTTGACGCCAAGGCGGTGAAAGCGGTGCTGCTCCATTTGGAGAACACCATCGTCGGCGCACTGCACAAGAAAGGCGCAGGCGAGTTCACGCTGCCGGGTCTCTTCAAGGTGGTATCGGTGAAAGTTCCGGCCACCAAGCGACGTTTCGGCAAAAACCCGTTCACCGGGTTGGAGCAATGGTTCGAAGCGAAGCCGGCGACCGTACGCGTGAAAGTACGGTCGCTCAAGAAGGTCAAGGACGCAGCCCTGAACGGGTAACACTAGAGAAAACAAAGGGAGCCTCGGCTCTCTTTTTTTATATGCTGACTCTCGAACAAAGTATCACTGTCGAGCCACTAGACTGCGCGCTGCTTCGCCTTGACGAACTCATCGCCGCCGTCAACACCGACGCAGAACTGCTAACGCCGACCGAGGCACGTGCGATCGGGCACGAATTGGACGCCGTTGCCCGATCGCTCAAACGGGCAGCCTACCGCAGGCCGTCACGCCGGTCCGACATTGCGGCGACGTCAACACCCTCACAAGGTGATCTACTCGTGTAAAGGCGTGCGCCTTTGCAGCAGGGATGTCCAAATGCGCCGCGAGCACGAGACAGCCTCGCCTCTATGTTGGGTCAGCACTATCCAGCCCAGTGGACGTCTACGTCGCGCATGAGGTGGCCTGCAAGGATGTAGTCACCCAAAGCGGTGGCCTTAACCTCCAATCTCTCCAGTTCACCTGCAGGCAAAGCATCCAATTCAAACTGGCAGTACAAATTCCGCTGGCGAAACGTTAGTTTGGCACGCGAGAGCCCGGCCACAAGCGCCTCCAGTGATCCGACTGCGATGCTTTCATGGCCGCGAAACTCGACGCGAATCCCGACCTTCTGGCCCATACGGCCCAGCTCGACGGCATCCTGCCAACCCGCCTCGTAATCCAACTCGACGACCGTGATGCCATCCGCCTTCAGCAGCCGCAACGCTTCCTCTCGTGTCGCAGCACGCGCCGTTGTCATTCCTTCCCCTGTAGATTATTCGTGATGCGCCTTCGTGCGGCATTGTAGTTCGCAGCACAGTCGGCGCCGTTGCTCTTCAGCGATGCCGCGCGCATAACGCTCAATTCGTTCGCGACTTGAAAGGGTGCTGAAAGTGCTAAGACCGTAAAATATCAGCACTGTCCGGCGCCGATCTCCGCCGCCGCTGCGCAGTCATTGACGCACATGAGTGGTCGGGTAAATCCAGAATCATCTAGGCGTTGTCAAACGCGAGGACGGGCAATTGGCACCGAGCATTCGGCGCTGGTTGGCTCTGCCTCCTCCGTTGTAAACAGTCTTCTCTCTCCATATTCGGCCTGCGGCTTCCTCCGCGGGCTTTTTCTTTTCTGCCGTTGCGTGTCGAACGCCAAGGAAACCACGCTCATGATGATTCGTACCACGCAGGCTGCCTCGGTGCTGGCCTGTTGCGCATTCTTCTGTCTGGCTTCCCCGTGCCTCGCCGCCACGACGCCGCAAGGCTTCGGTGCTGGCACGACCGGCGGCGCTGGCGGCGAGGTGGTCCGTGTTACCACACGCACCCAACTCGAACAGGCGCTGTGCCGCTCCCACAGCCCTGGAGGTGCGTGTAACGACAACGCCCCGCGCATCGTTGAACTCGCCACGACCATCGATTACACCAACACGGAAGGCCGCAGCAGCGGCGTCGGCTGCTACCCTTACAAGGCCTGCGCCGCGCCCTATAAGCCGGAATCGCTGGTTCTGCTCAACGAGCGCGATACACATTGCGCCGGTAAGCCTCTCACGCAGATCGCCTACGACTCCGCCGGCAAGCATCCGCTCGATGTGGGATCGAACAAGACGTTGATCGGTATCGGCGCGGGCGGCACGCTCAAAGGTAAGGGCCTGCGTCTCCATGGGGCGAAGAACGTCATCATCCGCAATCTGACGCTCAGCGATATCAACGAGGGCATTGTCTTCGCGGGCGACGCGATCTCATTGGACGACGCGGACCACGTCTGGATCGATCACAATCGGTTCCAGAGAATCGGTCGGCAGATGATCGTGGATGGTTTTGGGCCAGCCACCAACGTCACGATCTCGTGGAATGACTTCGATGGCAACAGCGCTTACTCGTCGGGTTGCAATGGCAAACACTACTGGAACGTCCTGCTCGATGCCGCACAGCAAACCGTCACGGTTTCCAACAATTGGTTTCACGCATTCGCTGGCCGTGCGCCGAGAATCGTCGGGGATGCGGCCTTCCTCCATCTGGTAAACAACCTGTTCCAAGATGGTTCCTGGCACGCGCTGGATGCGGATCAACCCGCCAATGTGCTGATGGAGGGCAACGTCTTCGAAAACGTCGACACCCCCATCACACGCACGACGACCGCTCACGTCTTCGGCGCACTGGACAATCCTGATGCATCCGCCCAGGCGCAATGTCAGGCGTCACTTGGTCGCGACTGTGTCGGCAACTTGGCCGGGCCTGTACCGGCATTCAATGGATTCAGGCAGGATTCGGCCGTCTTGCAGGCGCTGAGGGCGATCGCGCCAGCTCGGATCGTTACCCCCGATCCGGCCGACAAGGTCGCCGCTGCCGTCAAAGCCAATGCGGGGCCTGGCCACCTCTGACGTCTTCTGCGCCAGCTAAATGACAGTGGCGTCGCATTCCGAAAAATCGTACGGGTGGCGCGCGGCAGCGGCAGGATCGCTTACTCCAACCTGCGATTTCAGTTGCTGTGCAAGCGCAAGTGAGGTGCCGATGGGCACAACTCTCAGCTCTTGCTCAATGGCGGCGTTCACTTGGTGGAATCCTTCGATCCAATGCCAATCGTCCCCGCGCGGGACGACCAGCGGCACCTCGAAAAATCCCTTATTGAGTCGTTCCCTCTGGAATTTGACCTTCGCGACGTTGTAGTAGTACCCGTCGTCCGATTCCATCTTGGCTTTAATCTTAGTTGCGTCGGCCAGAACAATAGCCTGCGCTTCGCCGTCTTCAAATTCGCTGGCAAGGTAGCCGAGGCTCTTGGAGAAAAGCTCGCACTTGATCGGCTTGCGGGGGTTCAGGATTGCTTGCACGTAGACGTTTTGCCTTACACGAGCGGCAAAGCCCTCAAACTGAGGTTGCGGCATCTCGGACACGTGCTCGTGCAGCATGGACCAATTCCGGTAGCCATACCAACACGCAATCTGGTTCTGAAATACGAACAGTTGTTGATCCTGCGCGCTCTCTCTTTTCAGGAGCTTTGCGGCACGCTTGAGCAAGCTGACGATCTCGGCGCGATCGGCCGAAAGGGAGGGGGATAGCTGTTGGGACACGGTTTAACTCCTACCGAGCACGTTCGCTTCAGGCACGGCCCGCAGTTCCCGAGTGCTCGGAGAGGTTAAACGCAAAGAAGAGATGCAGTGCTTCGCCTGCGCGGGCCGGCTGGCTTTCTCGTAAGCCATGAGTAATTCTGGCGCGGCCCTTGCAGTACGTCAATTCCGTTGTTGCGCTGCCCCCACGCACACGGAACCCCGCTGGACATCGCACCCACCACCTTCAGAGCAATGCCAATCACCTACTTGAGAAGCCACCCCTTCGTGAGCGTACGGGAGCGCCCCACAGGCTTCACGCTCAGTCCTTGCTCATCTTTAGCGAAGTAACCCGTGATGTAGCGCTGCAGCTTGTCTCGTTGCGTCACGTCACAAGGCTCCAGCACGTCCAGCGCCCACCATCCCTTCGCTTGCAAAGACGCACGGTCGCACATCGTATTGGAGTTAAAGACGTACCCACGACCACCGGTGATACGCGCCCAGCGGGCACTGGCTCGGTCCAGTATCCACGCCAGACTACGGCGCTTTCTGGTATCGATCATCAAGACGACGTGAAAGTGCAACGCGCCAAACTCATCGCCACGTTCAGCTTTGCACAGGTACGTCGGCACAGCGTCGAACAACTCTGCATCGGCACCACGACGATTACCGAAGAACGCTTCTCGATCTTGAAAGGCTGCACGGACGTCAATGCGGGAGCGGTATTCTGCAATCCCGTTCAGAGAAGGCTCAGTACAAGGCACTTGCTCCCACTGGCCTGCAGCGCTATACCGCCAACTGACACGCGGCACCTTCTCCGCCTCGACAAGCGCGGTCTCAGGGAACAATAGCTCGACTCGGAACGGCAGCACAGCACAGTCGGTAGGCATACCGAATCGCATCCACTGGTTAATCGTCTGCCCTTGGTACTTCAGTCCCTCCTTCCTGGCACTCCACATCGCCTTCTTGATCTTACGAACAACGGCTTGCCTACGCAGGTACACGACGAAGTCATTAAACGCTTCAGCGGCCAGCATGCCGTTCGGAAGCATGTGAAGAGGCGAATCCCCCAACCCTAAGCGACCAAACAGGTGTTCACGGTAGCCATCAAAGAAAAGCTGGAAGTCAGGACTGTAAGCATAGCCAGGCCAGCACAGGTCCATCATCTGTCGGCACTTGCTGAAGAAGTGCACGAGGTTCACCTGACCTTCAGCACGAACGGTACGTACGGCTGCTCTCCTCTGAGTCGGGCGAATCTCAAAAGGAATCTGGTCCCCTTCGAGTACGGCTTGCATGAAGCACGTGAGCAAATCCTGGAGGTGTTGGTATTCACCGAGTTCCCAGCATCTCGTTTTGATCGGAGAAGGGAGCGCTACAGCGCAGTGTGTACCGTTCTCGAAATGTTTCGACATGACGATGCCTCGGTCTTGTGGAGTCAAGAGATGAGGCAGTCATGTGAAATTTTCTGTCGTTAACGTATACGTATTTTGGGGGGAAGAGGTCACCCATCACGCTGCTTGTCACTGTCGTGACGCAGGTGAGCTTCATGAGGGGATACAGGAGAGACCTTGGTGGTCTCTCCTTTGATGTTCTTATCCAATACATTGTTTTTATATATTAAACATAATTAAAACACACAAAGACAATCTTATATTAGAGGAAGAGAGATAAGGGACAGAAGCAAGCCCTGCAAATACAGAGCCCAGTAATAAAGAAGCCCTACAGATACGGGATATCTGATTGAAGTGATAGTTACAGAGTTATCCGGAATGCTGCGATGCTATTCGCGTGAGTAGCAGCATCGGTATCAATGCGGTCACAAGCAACAAGTCGCACGCACTACGCGTGGCTGGAAGACGCTGTCACTGGTGCATCGATCATCGGGCGAGGAAGAATCACAATTGAAGCGAGTGCATCCTTCTGGATACGTCAACCACGACAAGTAGCCCAGCAGCACGCTGATGCACGGCATGCACGATGGGGCAACTGCGATGCTCGCAGCCATCGCCTACGTGAGGATGCAGTGAAGGCCATCGCAGATCGCACCAACGCCGTGTTCGGCAATGAAGCGTGAGAACAGATGCAGGTCGGAGACGTCCCCTCAATAGGGCGTGCACGTGTTCTCGGCCCGCCCGCCTTTCCGCTCTGGCGCACCTAGCCCCGCAGCGGCCCGCTGTCGTACCCTGCGGATGGCCTCGCCTCCGCTGCCAAAATGGCAGACCTGAAGTTGCCGCAGCCAGCCAGATAAGCCCGCCAGGAATATGCGATTCGTGCGACAAATCGCACGAATCGCATATCACGAGCATGGTTGAGAGGTTTGGCGGGGAATCGGCTGACGTGGCGAGCATGGCTTGTGGGCCATGCCGCCTCTATGCCGCAAGTGCCGCGGTCCATAACTAGGCGGAGAATTCACTGAGCGGTGTCGCGGCTCCCTTGCGCTGACGAGAACAACCCTTCGTTGCATCACGGTGAATGCGGCGCAAGACGCCTGATTTGTCCGTACATCGACGTGCTCGGCACCGCCATCGCCATTAATTGACGGCACCAATGAGAAACGGGGACTGTTCGTCCCCGACATGCATTGCTTTAGGTTGAGATTGCTATGCGGCCGGCGAAGATGCCGCCACGCTGACCGCTGGTTAGTACGACATCGTCCTGCATCTACGTTGCGTTACGGATTTGGAAGACCGCAGGATTAAAGTGGATATACCAAGGCTCCTTCTTTCCCATCCCGCGCCTGCCCTCAGTGACATGGCCGATCATCACAAGGTGCTTCAAGGCCAGTTCGAAGCGGCTCACCGGACGAATGGGCCCCTCGCGCAATACGTCGTTTCGCTTCGCCATCGCCCATCCCGCTGATGCGTACTTGCTTGCAAGGTACTCGCCAAGGGCCCGTGCGTCGATGTGAATGTGCGATACCGCTTGCTGTGGCGAGAAGATGCGCTTGAACTCATGCAGGTGCCAATCGACGATCGTACATGCCCGCTTGAATGTATCCACGGAAATCTTTCCCTCTTGCCCCGAGAACTTGTGGAGCAAGGCGGCAACACGACCCGCAATTTCCATTGCTTTTGACGCGAAGTCTTTCATGTCGTGCAAATACTGCATCGGCTGAAGCAGGCGCTCGACGTTGTTTGCTACGGTAACCCATTCGTCGCGTGCTTCTTGGGAGAACTCCAAGACCTCCGGTTCAAGCTCACCGGCTTCCCTGCGACGATCGTATTCGTCCAGCAATTCGACTATACGCGCGTGAAACTTTGGTAGATGCTCCCACACCGGGTCGGTGTAGGTCATGAATCGATAGCCTTGCGTCGACGCTGGCCATGCAACCAGGTAACGCGCCCAGTGCCCTGAACCACGCACGACTTTGCCGTGACGTTCAAGGAAGTCATTGAGGACTTGTTCCTGCACCATCAGCGATACCGTCCCACGTGCGTTGCGTGCGACGATGCTCTCCTGCGCACGGTCGTATGGGATGACAGGTGCCGCGTCCCAAAGCGAATTGAGCAAGCCCACTTGACGCATTGCATTGCTGCGCAAGATGATGTCGCCCTCGTTGCTCATTAAGGCGATAAGTTCGTGGTTGCCTTCGATCGCATTGATGATGGCGCGGCCCGTAATCTCCTGGCGTATCAGACGACGATCGCGTGGTTTGATGGGTTTCGCCTTGATATGGTCTGTCAACCGACCGCGGAGCAGATCGGTGGACTCACCATTGCGTATCGCTTTGGCGATGTCGCCCGTGTACACAGCCTTTATCGTGTTCCACACCGTTTTTTCGGCTTCGTAATCGGCAAGATCCTCGATGTACTTTTTGGCCCGCAACTCGTCACGCTCCAGTATCTTGCCCATGATGAGGTTATCCGTAGCGGTCTTGCGCTCCCCGGAATCTGCAATGGTCAACGTATTGAGCGAAGGGCTGCGTACTTGCCCTGTCGGCAGAAGAACGCTAATTAGCCCCATGCTTGCCACCGACAATGCGGCCAAGCATGAGACGGCAGGCATCGCGTCCGGAACCTTAACGTTGTGGACCACTTCGCGTGCAGCGTCTGCAATGATTCGATGAAACGCATCAAATGGATAAGGTGGGGGACTGAACAAGGAGGGACTCGGTGATGCTGCGGCAAACTGCTGGCTCTGAATATTCATGATCGATATTCCAAAGAATGCGTAGGATTGGTCGGCATGTCGATGCGCTCTGCTTTGCCGCAGGCACACGCCGGCCGAATGTGGATGGCGACGGCATAGCACCGATGCAGTGCTAGGCTGCATCGGGATGCACAATCGGTAGATCGGCTTACTCTGCCAGTGGAGTCGCTGCCGACTCCCGCGATGCTTCTTCGTAGAGTTTGGCGAAGGTTGCGGCGCTGAGTTTCAGTCCGTTCGACGCGAGCCTCGTCAGGATCTGCTTGGCCGGCACGCCACGTTCTTTTGCGGCCTGGATGTCAGGAAACAGAACAAGGAAGCGCGCTCGCTTCAGTTGCTGTGCGTTTGGCTGGAGCGCGGCGAGTTCACGGCCGATGCGCTCAGCATCAAACTGGTCGCGCACATCGGAGGGCTTGTTTGCGTTGGTTGTCATGCCTGCCCCCCTTACGATGCCACGACAGCGGAATGCTGTTCGCCAACCATGCCATGAGGACGCACCAGTGCGTCCTCGAGAATCTCGAACAACTCGAGCAACTGGTCCACTGGCTCACCTTCGATTTCACCGCGCTGTGCGGCGCGAGCAAAGTAGATCGCCTTGACGAGCAACTTCTTGGGCAGTGCCGCTTGATTGGCGGCGAGCTGACGTGACTGCATTTCCTGGAGACTCTGCTCGGTCAAGCGCTCAATCTCGGCGTCCATTTCAGGCGTCCACGTGTCGATAATGTGGCGATTGGTAGCGTTGATCTCGCGGATGCTGCGCTTGGTCATTGCACGCCGATTGCTAGGCGCTCCTTTGGTGGCCTGCGGGCGGGGTTGGTGCTTTTTTTGGTTCATTGCGGCCCCCGCTTATGCCGATGCGCACAGTTGTGCACGGGAGGCAATCCAGGCGTCTACGTCCGATTCGAGAAATCCGATCGAGCGTGCGGTGAGCTTCACCTTGCGCGGGAACGTCGGGTCGCTCGCCATCAGCACGTACAGCGTGGCACGCGACAAGCCCGTGCGTTCGATAAGTTGCTTCATGCGCAAGATACGCAGTGCCTTATCGATCTGGCGAGCCATTTGGCTCATGTCGTCGAAGCCGGTGTTGCAGTTGAGAGAAATTTGCCGCTGTGCGGCTTGGTGAAACTGGGTAGACATCGCATCCTCCATCACAATTGCGGTGAACGAGTTGTCTGCGCTCGTTCACCGAGATCCGGCGTGTGCCGTGAGTGATGAAGAATCAGCCCGGAACCGGAGTTCCGGGCAAGCGTCCATCCAGTAGCGCTTGTCCGCCCTTGTCCAACAAGGCTTGAAGGCGCCCAAGTTAGCGCAGGGCGGAACTCGCCCCGGAACTACTTCCGCTTGCTGCCGGGGAACATACTGTTCTTGGACAACACCTTGTCCTCTCGGAGCAGACGGCGCACGTAGCTCTCGGAAACATTGAATTTTTCCGCCGTTTGCTTCGTCGGCGCCTTTACTTTCGGGACGGCAACTTCCAGCGCTTTCCGGTACGCGACAAGTTCCTGTCTCTCGTTATTGGTGAGCTCACATTTGATGGCTCCCTGCGGGCCTGGGAATTCTTCGTCGGAGCCACTGCTGGCCTCCATGTCGGAGTGAGCTAAGCCGCATCGATTGAGGTAATCGATTGCAGACTGGCGCGGAATGAAACAGCGCAGGGCCATTGCCTTCACCGGAAGGCCCGATTGCGTACGCGCTACCAATCTGCCGGCGGCAAACTCCTCGCGCAGGGACTGCAGGACTTTGTCGAAATGCTGCTCCTGCAACGCGTGCTGTTGCGCGACATGCTCGGCAGTCATCAAGACCGGCTCCCAGTCAGGACGAGTCAGCAGGTTGCGGTAGGCGTCCATAAATGCCGCCGCCCTCACCCGAGACATCGGATAACGCAGCGGCGGCAGATTGTCTAGTACAGTTTCCAGCGCGCGCCTGTCGTTTTCGTCCAATTCACAGGGAAAGCAAACCTCGGCACTCTGACGAGGAGCATCGCCTTCAAACGGAAGTCCAGGTAGGCTAGCTATTTCAAGATATTTGTGACCGGGAGTGCTCCGGCCGCGGAGGTGGCGAGCTTTAGCAATCGGTGCGGTCGAGACTTTTGGCGTGGCCATCTTCCCCACTACGCACTCAATACCCTTAAGCCCGCGCTCTCTCACCGGGTAGACAGCCTGGGCGATTGCCTTGCAGAAGCTCAGATACTCGATCAGGGGACCGGGCGGCAGGTTGACGGGTGCGTGCACTTTGTCTTCATTTCGGCGTTGGCGATTCTGCTGAGTATAAGGACAGAAGCACTGGCCATCATCATCCAGAGACGCCTAAGACGATCCCGATCTGAAGCAGCCGGACGGCTTCACGCGATAGCCATAAGTGACGGACAGCGGCGCCTTTGCACGCCATCGCCAATGGCACTCATCCCAAGGCGTTTATAGGAATAATCTCCGCACCAGCCTTCAGCTTGTCCAGATAGTCGGCCCACTTCTGCATCATCTTGACCCGGTCGTCAATGAACTTGGTCCGGTTATACGCAGTACCCAAGGCGTCGGGCACCTTGTGCGCAAGCTGATGTTCAATGACCTCACTCGGAAAGCGCAACTGCTCATGAAGGATGGTGCGCGCCATCGCACGAAAACCGTGCCCTGTGATCTCCGTCTTAGTATCAAAGCCCATCCGCCGCAGTGCTGCGTTGATGGCGGCACCACTCATCGGTTTTTTCGGGTCGCGCCCCGGGAAGACGTACTGCAGATGCCCGCTCAGCGCCTGCAGATCTCGCAGGATCTCGACAGCTTGACTGGCCAGCGGTACGAGATGCTCTGTCCTTGTCTTGGAAACGGTGTAGCGCCATTGGGCTTTGTCGAGATCGAATTGGGCCCACTTCGCCGTCCGAAGTTCGCCTGGTCGAACAAACAATAGGGGCGCAAGGCGCAACGCACACTGGACAACAAACGTTCCCTTAAAGCCATCAAGCGCTCTCAGAAGTCCTGCCACCTCGATTGGATCCGTGATAGAAGCGAAGTGCGTGTGGCGAGCGACCGGCAATGCGCCGCGAAGATCCCCAGTTACATCGCGCTCTGCACGCCCGGTAGCGACGGCGTAGCGGAGCACTTGGCCGCAGTTCTGGTGGACGCGGTGCGCTGTATCCACCGCGCCTCGCGCCTCGACCCTACGCAGAACCGACAGCACTTCAGGCGCTTTGATTTCCGCGATCGCTCGACCACCGAGCCAAGGAAAAACGTCCTTCTCAAGGCGGGCAATGATCTTCTCAGCATGGCTTGCTGCCCAGTTCGGCGACTGTCGCGCAAACCACTCACGTGCCACCGCCTCAAAGCTGTTGGCGGCACGCTCTACCGTTGCCGCCTTCTGGACCTTGCGCTCGATACCCGGATCGATGCCATCCAAGAGCAGCCTGCGAGCCGCATCGCGGCGCCCTCGGGCCTCCTTCGCGCTGATCTCCGGATAGACACCAAGCGCCAGCCGTTTCTCCTTGCCGGCAAACCGGTACTTGAGTCGCCAGTATTTGCCGCCTGCCGGGGAGATCTCCAGGTACATGCCTGCCCCGTCCGCCAGCCGGTAAGTCTTATCGCGCGGCCGCGCGTTGCGGATTTCAATATCGGTCAGGGCCATTCGATCTCCATGGGGGCATCAGTCTGCGGGGCATTCAAAGTGCCCCCTACGATGCCCCCACATGCCCCCGGATGTCAATCAATCCAGTCAGACATCGCTGGAAACAAAAAACCCCGAAAACCTTGATGGTTTCGGGGTTTTCAGACTATCTCAGATGCTGCTGGATGTGTTCTTGGTGGACCGAAGGAGGATCGAACTCCCGACCTCCGCATTGCGAACGCGGCGCTCTCCCAGCTGAGCTATCGGCCCGTGGAAAGTGAGTCTACCCGAACTCCCCGGGCGCTTTCAATCGGGGGTTTAACCCGCGTTTTCCATGCCCGGATTGCCTTCCATGCCGACAATGCGCGGCGTGTTCAGCGGCCTTGCGGTCACTTCGCGCTGGTCGCGCAGCCAGTCGGCCAGCACGTCCCACACGGGGCGCCCGCCCGCCTTGCGGGCTTCGGGCGACACGGCGGCCCAGCCGGCCACTTTGTAGCGGCGGTCGGCGTCGATGGGCTTGCCGTCACCCGGCCCCAGGCGCATGTCGGTAATGCGCTGGCCCATGGGCTTCTTCGGGTCGATGGTGTAGCGCAGGCCGCCGGTGCGCACCATGTCGCCGCCCTGCTGGTAGTACGGGTCTGGGTTGAACAGGTTGTCGGCCACGTCTTCCAGCACGGTCTTGATGGTGGCACCCGTCATCTCGGTGAGCGTGGTGGCCGGGTAGGTGATGGCGGTCTGGGCCATCAGCGCTTCCATGGTCAGGGCCTCGCCGGGCAGCAGCGTGGTGCCCCAGCGGAAGCCGGGCGAGAAGGCAATCTCGGCGCCCTGCGCGTGCATCAGGCCATCAACGATGAGTTGGTCGAACGTGCCGTTGAAGTTGCCGCGCCGGTACAGCAGGCCGCGGTTGGTGGCCAGCGTTTCGCCCAGCTTGTCTTGGTATGGCGCGCGCACGCGGTCAATCAGCGCCGTCATGGCCGGGTCTGGCGGCAGCAGGTCGGCAAACACGGGCAGCAACGTATAGCGGATGTCGCGCACGGTGCCGCCGCGCACATCCAGATCGAGCACGCCGACAAACTTGCCGTTGGCGCCCGCGTTGGTGACGAGCGTCACGCCGCCCGGGTTGCTGACCTTGACGGGCGCGGGCACGGCGTCGTGCGTATGCCCGCCCAGGATGGCGTCCAACCCGCGCACGCGCGAGGCGAGCTTCAGGTCGACATCCATGCCGTTGTGCGACAGCAGCACGACCACCTTGGCGCCCTTGCCGCGCGCCTCGTCAATCATCTTCTGCAGCCGTTCTTCCTGGATGCCGAAGGTCCAGTCGGGCGTGAAATCGGCCGGGTGCGCGATCGGTGTGTACGGAAACGCCTGCCCGATGATGGCCACCGGCACGCCGTTCAGCTCGCGCAGCACATACGGGTCGAACACCGGATCACCAAAGTCGGCGGTCTGGATGTTCTGCGCGACAAAGGCGACCTTGTTCTTGAAGTCGTGATCGACCACGTGGCGCACGCGGTCGGCGCCGTAGGTCATCTCCCAGTGCGGGGTCATGACGTCCACGCCCAGCGCCAGGGCGGCGTCGACCATGTCCTGGCCGTTGGTCCACAGCGCGGTGGCGGAGCCCTGCCATGTGTCGCCGCCGTCCAGCAGCAGTGCATTGGGGCGCGTGGCGCGCAGGCGCTTGATGAGCGTGGCCAGATGCGCGAAGCCGCCCATGCGGCCGTAGCGGCGCGCGGCCTCGGTAAAGTCGAGCGACGTAAGCGCGTGTGCGGCGCGCGAGCCCGGCGCAACGCCGTAACGCTGGAGCAGCGCGTGCCCCACCAGATGCGGCGGCTGGCCGGCCCATTGCGCCACGCCCAGGTTGACGCTGGGTTCGCGGTATTCGATGGGCAGCAACTGCGCGTGGCAGTCGGTGAAGTGCAGCAGGTGGACGTTGCCGAAGCGCGGCACGTCATAGCTGAACGTATCTGCGTGTGCGTCGGTCAGGCGCAGGCCGGCGGCTGCGGCAATCGCCAGGGCTTGAACGAATTCGCGGCGGTTCATTGCTTGGGGCTGTGTGCGTAGCGGGCCAGGTCGGCCACGTCGTCTTCGAGCATCTCACCAACTTCCTTGCGCACCACACGCCCCTTGGCGTCGAGCACGAGCAGCTCGGGCAGACCCTTGCGTGGGCCGGTGGCGGCGCACAGCGCGTCGGTTTCCATCGTCACCGGAAAGGTGAAGGCGCGCTTGGCGACGTAGTCCTTCGCGAGCTGCGGGTTGGCATCGATGCTGATGGTGAGGATGCGCAGGTCAGTACCGCGCGTGGCGTCATACAGCTTTTGCAGGCGCGGGTTCTGCAGCGCGCAGAACGGGCACCACGATGCCCACGTGGCGATGATGACGGGGTGCCCGCGCCACGCATCGCCCGGCACGCGCGTGCCGTCGAGCAATTGCAGGTCGGGCAGCGCAACCATATCGCCCACTTCGACAGCCTGCGCATGATTGGCAAACTGCGTGGCGGCAAACACCATCGCCGCTGCCGCCCACATCAGGAACCGTCGAGTGGCTTGCATGGCGTTATTGGTTCACGGGCGATGCCGGGTCGAACAACAACGCCATCACGTCGCGGATCTGCTGTTCGGTCAGGATGCCCTTGTGCCCAAAGCGCGGCATGTTGGAGCACGCCGCATACGCGTTGGAGTTGTAGATCTTGCCCCACGTGTAGCGCAGGATCGCTTCCGAATCCCCACGCAGCTTGCCGTACTGGTACAGCGACGGGCCGATGGTGCCGTACGACACCTCGTCTTTCGACAGGCGGTGGCAGGCATAGCAGTTGGCGCCGTTCGCGCCGCCGGCCGGGTCGGAGAACTGCATGCCGCGGCCGCTCTGCGCAGTCTTCTCGCCTTCCTTCCAGTCGCCCAGCCAGGTGTTGTCAGCCGGGTAGTGGATGGTCTTGAATTGCGCGTCTTCCAGTTTCTTGGCAACCGCGGCGGGCACGGCGTTGCGGTCGGCAAATTGGCTGCAGACCTTCTGCACGTCGTCGCGCTCGGTCACGCCTTCCACGGTGGCGGGGCCCTTGGAGACAAAGCTCTCCTGGATGACCTTGGCGAGTGCCGCGTCGGCCTTGGCTTCGGGCTTGGGCGCGGTGACGGCCTTGGAGGTGGCGTCCGCTGTGTGCGCGGTGCCGGCAGCCAGCGCCAATGTGAGCGCCGTCAGAACGATGGGGGTCAGTCGGGTCATACGTGGCCTCATCGTTTGATGGACGGCGCGTCCATCTTGCCGCCGTTGGCGTTGCGGGCGAGGAACATCTCCAGCGCGGTAATCACCTCGCTGCCGTAGAGCGGTTCCGGAAAGCGCTGCTGGCGCAGGCAGTCGTACAGGCGGTGCTGCATCGTGCGTACCTCGCCCTGCGACACGCGATAACCCGGCCACGTGGAATACGCAAAGCGTGCGCCGTCGGCGGTCAGCAGATCGGGCAGGTCTTGCAGGCGGATGCGCAAACCCGGCTGGGCGTGGCACGTGGCGCAGGCAAAGTCATACGCGCC
>Ga0209784_100165_pt1 | contig 57266 bp, 48 predicted proteins | sample AraplaCvi_mLB_r2_2_FD_184284 | JGI IMG/M metagenome (GOLD analysis project Ga0209784, IMG submission 184284) | Arabidopsis root microbial communities from North Carolina, USA - plate scrape CL_Cvi_mLB_r2 (SPAdes) (version 2) | ecosystem: Host-associated > Plants > Roots > Endosphere | place: USA...
TAGTAACTTTATCACGCCTAATGTAATGGGGAAATCGCTCGATATCCACCCGTTAACAGTTATTACAGTTATTTTAGCAGCAGGTAATATTGCAGGCTTTATTGGGATTATTATTGCTGTACCATTTTATGCCGTATTAAAAGTGGTTGCATCCAATATTTATGATGAACGAAACGTGATTAAGAAAAAGGCTACGAAGTCGGTATAGGAGTCGGAAAAAATGGAACAAGAAATTGTGAAGGTTTTTAATGAGCAGCATGAACAGATTGGGACAGCAACGAGAGCTGAGGTACATGAAAAAGGACTATGGCATGAAACATTCCACTGTTGGCTTGTCAATGAGAACTATATCTATTTCCAAATCCGTAGTTCACAAAAAAAGGACTACCCGGGCTTGCTTGATATTACAGCGGCAGGGCATCTATTAGCTGAAGAGACAGTAGAATCAGGAGTTCGTGAAGTGAAGGAAGAGCTAGGGCTCGATGTCGACCTACAAGAAGTAGTTAAAATGGGCATGACATCTTGTAGCATCGTTTCGGAAAACATGATAGACAATGAATTTTGTCATGTTTATATATATCCATTCAAACATGATTGGGAATCATTTGAACTGCAGTATGAGGAAGTGTCGGGAGTCGTAAGAGCAAAGCTCGATGAGGCAGAAGCATTCTTTTTAGGCGAAACAGTTATTCTGAATATAGAAGGCTATGAATATTTCCCTGATGGTCAACGAGTAAAAATTGTGCGCCCAGTAAGTACAGCACAATTTGTTCCTTACCGTGAACTATACGTTGCATATGTTATTAAGTTTGCAAAAGATAAAATGTTTAATAAAACGTTATGAATTGTGGAGGGTGACTGAAAAGCACACCATAAGAATTAAAAGATAAATCCGCTTCGCTTTCCGTGGATAAGGTATGAGTCATATCGGTGCGCTCTTGCTTTTTCCACAGGGAGTTTTAAGCGGATTTTTTTACTTTATAGGAAAAATGATTAGTCTCTGATTTCTTGTCTCATCATCAATTTTGTTAAAGGGTATGTCATGTATATAAGTTGTGTCCTACCTTGGGGCGCTGCCCGCTACGCTTTCGCGTAAAAAACATCCGTTGACCGGACGCCCCAAGGAAGCGTCCAGTCGGAACGGAAACCAACTCTGCGTTATAGTGATGTAATTTTCTAATTGGGTCTCTCATCGTAATTTAGGGATGACATTTTGTTAAAACATATGCTACGCAAATAAGTTGATTGGAGTGGAGATTGGGCGACTCCTCGGGGATTAGCAATAGAGGAACGAAGGCTAAAAGCATCACATCCTGTGATAACGCCTTCGTGACCAACATCGTGCTGCTGTCGCTACGTTGCACTCACGCTTTCGCGCAAAAAACATCTGTTGGCCCGAGACCCTGCAGCGAAGCGAAGCGGCTCATCGGACGCCCCCAGGAAGCTCTGCTCTGCGCGAAAGCGAAGCGTCAGCGGCAAAGCGCCCAATCGGAACGAAAATCAACCCACACAATCAATCTACACGTTATAGAAGAGGAAACATTACTTTTACTTTTAGAAGTACCTATTTTACTTCGATATAACAGAAAAAATAAGTTATACTGTAAGGTAGATTGAATAGAAAAGGAGCATTTTTATATGCTAACATTTGAACAAAAGCAAGCCATCATCGACTCATTTCCTGAACTTACGAAGAAGGAAATTTCATTAAAACGCTTAAATTATCACTTTATGGATAGCCTTTACGAAAAGACTATTGTTGTGGAAAAGCTGCATCCAAATGGCAATGGCTTCGTCTTTGTTGGTGATCTATTGCGCTACGAGAAAGAAGCAAGCGATAAAGGTCTAGTCAATATCCGTGACTACGATGAACAACAACTTCGTGAAATTATTGAAGATGCCATTCAATATTTATCGGAGGAAGAAGAGGAGCAAGAGCCGATTGAAGAGATTTGGCAAAATCGTGAAGGTATTCAATTAAAGCTAGCCTTTGAACAACGTTCTTGGAATATCTATCATGGTGAAAATTTAGAGGAAGCCTTTGGAACACAAGAGGCTGCGAAAGAATATTTACTAGAAGAAGGTTTTCGTAAAAAGAAATAAGTAATTCGGGGGATAAGAACGGATGAATGGGAAAAAATTAGTGGGAATAGTTATTGTTGTAGTTATAGCTGCTTGTTTATTTTCTGTATTTACGATTACGAAATTTTATAAAGACCATGAGGAACAGCCAAATCGTGAAAATCGAGAAATTAATAAGTCAAAGAGCTTGAATTTTATTTTGCCACAGGCTACAATTATCTCGAATTCAAGATAATCGAGAGGTGGACTGTAAATGCAGCAAGTTTTTCATAAAGGAACAGATGAAACAAAACCGATTTTACTACTGTTACATGGTACAGGTGGGAATGAACAAAGCTTAATAGGTCTTGCAAAGGAAATTGATGATACAGCAGGCATTTTAAGTGTCCGTGGAAATGTCCTTGAAAATGGTATGCCACGCTTTTTCCGTCGTTTAGCGGAAGGTGTTTTTGATATAGAAGATTTAATTTTCCGTACGAAGGAATTAAATGACTTTTTATTAGAAGCAGCACAGCAGTATGGATTTGACCGTAATCGAGTGGTTGCTATCGGCTACTCTAATGGCGCCAATATTGCTGCTAGCCTATTATTCCATTATGAGGATGCTTTGGCAGGTGCAATACTGCATCATCCAATGGTGCCTAGACGTGATATTGAATTGCCTACACTTTCTTCAATCCCTGTCTTTATCGGTGCTGGAACGAATGATCCGATGTGTACTGCTCAGGAATCTGAGGATTTAGAGGCACTTTTATCGTCGGCTGGGGCAGAGGTGACAACTGTATGGTTTAATTATGGTCATCAGCTAACGATGCCTGAGGTAGAAGCCGCAAAAGAATGGTACGACCGCATTTATTCAAAATAAAAAATTCGCAACCTTGGAGTGAGGGAGAGCTCACGAAAGGTTGCGGATTTTTTTATTTTTGCTTCTTTGCGAAGGGGAGCCACCAATTCCAGTCCCCAAAGAGCTTCATAAGACTTGGAACGAGCATGAGACGAATAATCGTTGCATCGATAGCGACGGCAATAGCTATACCAACCCCAATTTGCTTTACAGGCAATACATCTGTAAATGCGAACGCCCCTGTTATTACAATCATAATAAGCGCGGCTGACGTAATGATACGACTTGTAGAGGTTAGACCGTCAATCGTAGCACGTGTATTATCTGCCCCTTTTAGATATTCCTCTTGAATACGTGATATTAAAAAGACTTCATAATCCATACTTAAGCCGAATACAAGACAAAATACAATTACCGGGATAATAAGGACAATCGTACCGGCTTCAATCCCCAAATGTCCATATTGGAAAATGTAGACGAGCATACCGAATGCTGAAGAAAGTCCAATAATATTCATAATAATCGCTTTCAGTGGGATTAAAATAGAGCGGAAAGCGAGCATTAAAATAAAGAACGTTGAAACGATAATAATGGATATAGCCAAGAAAATTTTACTAGAGATTTCATCGAAAATTTCTTGATTGAATTTCGCATGACCTCCAAGAGCAAAATCGACACCTAAATCTTTATCCTGCCATGTTCGAGCGAATTGTTGGGCGGTAGTTGATGAACCTGCTGCATCCAATGTAATTGGGATAAAGAGTTGCTTATCTTTAGAAAATGTATTTAGTATTGGTTTTAATTGTTCTGCCGCTTGAGGAATTTTCAAAGAAGCCGTCAGTTCTTCAGGGGACTTCATGTTAGCTGTTGTATAAATGGTTGATACATGACTCACTAAAGGGTCATCAAGTAATTGTTCTTGAATATTGAAAATAAGCTCTCTTGCCTCAATATCCTCCCAGCCTTCCTTACGTTCTGCTAGCAAATATAAAGTTGAGGTATCGCCAAGTCCGAATGTTTTATCTAACTGATCATAAGCTGCACGTGCATCATATTTTGTTGGTAATGAATCCACCTGAGGAATTGTAAGTTTAATATCCTTTAATGGAATCATACCAATACCTAGTAATAATAATGCCACAATAACGATGGTCACTGGATGTTTCATGACAAAGCCAGCAAAGCCACGCCAACGATTCGCTCCACCAGGCTTTACACGTAATAAACGCCATTTATTTAGGTTATCTCCTATTAGCATCATTGTAGCAGGAAGCAAGGTTAAGCCAGAAAGTACTGCAAGAAATACAACGATTGTGCCTCCTAAAGCGATATTGTGAAAAATTTCAACGTCAATGACAATCATGGCACCTAAGCCAATCATGACACAAACCGCAGAAAAAATGATCGAACGGCCAGCTGTCTCTATCGCTGTTTGAATAGCCTGTACACTGGATGTATGGGCACGTTCTTCGCGATATCGATTAATAAACAGCAAGGCAAAATCTATGCTTAATGCAAGTCCAAGCATTGGTACTATATTTAACACAAAAATTGATAAATTAATATGACCACTAAACAAAGTCAAAATTCCAAACGCAGTTATAACAGTGACAATGCCAATAATGATAGGTAAGATTGAGGCTACGACAGTACCGAAAGCAAGTAATAGCACTATGATAGCGATTGGTAAGCCTATAGCTTCCGCTGATGCTAAATCCTTTTGACTTGCTGTATTGATGTCTGCTGAAATAACAGGCCCGCCTGTAATGCTCACACCGTCATGCTCTATTAATGAACGGATGTCTGTCACAACGTCAGGTAGATGATCAATATTATTTTTCATATGAACCATGGCATAAGCTATACCGTTCTTTTGTAAAGAAGCATCATCAAGTGGTGACTGGATGGAATGAATCTCCTTAACGTTCTCTAATTTTTTTAATGTATCTTGAATTTTCTTATCGTCGGCTGGATTGAAGACGACCAAAATTGTATCGGAAGGCAAATCAAATGTTTTTGCAAGCTCATTTGTTACGTAGGTATGATCACCTTTAACAAAAAAGCCATCTCCATGAAGCTTACTTGGAAGCTGTATGGCAAACATAGCCATAGTAATAAAAATAACGAACCATAAGGCTACGATAGCTTTAGCGTGGGCTGTTATAAAAGCTGAAAAAGTTTTCATTGTAGGTACTATCCTCCTTTTAGAATAGTGTAAAGGATGTGTCACATTTTGTCGTGTGACAATGTAAAGACTCCTGTCCAACAAGGAACAGGAGTCTTAGTATGCGATCAAATTCAATTATGACTTGGCGTAATTCCGTGACATCCGCCAGAGAATTTGGGCCAACGTTATGTTGGTCACTCAGTCGTCGCACAGGACTTGGCGTTCTTAGATTAAGTTCCTCTATTTCAGCAGATGTCCGAAAGCTAAACGACAGGTGCAGCTGTTTGAACAGCACTAATAAGTAGCTTAAATCTGCGTTTATCTCACTATCTAAAGGAAGAAGGAGTTAAAAGAATAACGATAACAAAAAGTAAATAATAGCTGCCATAACTGCAGAAATTGGCATTGTAATAACCCAAGTAGTGACGATTTTACGCGCCATCCCCCAGTTCACACCACGTACACGTTGTGCAGAGCCAACACCCATGATAGAGGAAGAAATAACGTGTGTTGTAGATACTGGTAGGTGAATTAATGTAGCACCGAAGATTACTGTTGCAGATGCTAAATCTGCTGCAACGCCGTTTACAGGACGGATTTTCATAATTTTACCGCCGACCGTTTTAATAATTTTATAGCCACCGATAGAAGTACCAAGCCCCATTGCAGTTGCCGCTGCAGCTCGTATCCAGAACGGAATTTCATCTCCCGAATGCAAACCTCCAGCGATTAACGCCATCGTCATAATCCCCATGGCCTTTTGTGCATCGTTCGTACCATGTGTAAAAGATTGTATTGCAGCAGTGAAAATTTGCATTGTACGGAAACCTTTATTCGTACGATATAAATTTAAGTTTTTAAACCATAATTTAAACAGTGTCATCATGATAAAGCCGGCGCAAATCGCAAGAATTGGTGATAGCACTAAGGCCATAATGATTTTCGTAAAACCGCCATAGTTTAGAACGTCGAAGCCAGCAGAAGCAACTGCTGCACCAGCAATGGACCCAATCAGAGTATGTGAAGAACTCGATGGAATACCGAAATACCATGTTAGTAAGTTCCAAATAATAGCGGATATTAGTGCTGCTAAAATAACGACTGAGCCAGTCGTGTCTCCCTCAAATGCATTTAAAGAGAAAGGATCTACAATGTCTTTTGTTAAAGCTTTTGCAACACCGACAAAGGTAATAGCTCCGATAAAGTTCATCGTCGCAGCCATCATGATCGCTACACGAGGTTTCAATGCTCTAGTGGAAACTGAGGTTGCGATAGCATTTGCTGTATCATGGAAGCCATTGATAAAGTCAAATGTTAGGGCAAAGATAACGACCAGTACAGTTAGTATAATGATTGTGTTCATTGTAAGTGCCCTCTCCTAATTACGCGTTACGCATGATAATTGTTTCCATTGTATTTGCAACGTTTTGGCAATGATCAGCGATGTCTTCAAGTTGTTCATATATATCTTTATATTTAATAAGTCGAATTGGATCTTTTTCATTTAAAAATAGTTGTTTAATGGACGAACGTTGCACCTCATCACATTCACGTTCATAGTCCTTAATAAGAATTGCGTGTGGGCGCATGCCAATAAGATTCTTTTTCTTTAACTCTTCTGTTGCTTTAACAATTTCATCAGCACTTTTTGAAATATAGCCTAAGAAAGTACGCATTGATTCATCAACCTCAGTTAGAGAGAACATCTCAAAATGAGCGATACAATGCTCCGTACCATCTAATACGTCGTCCATACGAATGGCGAATTCTAGAATGTCTTCGCGTTCGATAGGTGTCATAAATGATTTGTTTAGCATCACGATTAGTTCATGAATGAGCTTATCACCAGCTGTTTCGTAATTTTTCATAGTAATGCTAATCTCTTTTAGGTCAGCCACACTGTTAATACGAAAATCATTTGCGTAATGTACGGCCTCTCTCATATTCTCGGCAATTTTATGCAAAGCTATAAAGAAAGGGTCTTGTTTTTTTGAGTTAAGCATGTAAATCGAATCCTCCTGGATATAAATAAATTGGCCTCTAAACTTTACTATCATAACAAAATCTTTAAATTATCTACATAAAATTCTTTAATTCTACAGAAAACTTTACAATCTTGTAATATACAATTTGTTCACAAAATAATAAAGGTAACGCTGTATTTATTTTTATTAATACAGAAAAATGCCTTAAATATAGGTTTTATAAAGAGATTCCCCTCTGTTTAATACAAAAAGATACTATTTGGCTATAAAGTTTTGAAAAAGTTTTCGAATGAATTGTAAAGCGAATGTAAAGAAAATGTTTTGCTTGTAGTTTCCATTTTCTTAAGAATATCTTCATTTTTATCCTTCAACTTTATTAAGATTTATATTCTACAATGGGGAAGTAAAGGCTCATAACTTAAAATTTAGGATGACTTTTGTAGGGAAGCAACTAGTAGGAACGTAAATTAACCCTACGTTATGGGTCAGAAGAAGGTGAAAGGGGAGTATAGTTGAAAATGATTCAAGTCGAGAACTTACAACATACATTTTTAATTGGAAAGAAAGGCAAGGAAAAACAGGTTCCGGTATTAAAGGGTGTCAATTTTGAGGTGAAAAAAGGAGAGGTTGTTGCAATCGTTGGGAAAAGCGGCTCTGGGAAATCAACCTTATTACAAATATTAGCTGGATATATGAAATCTGAACAAGGATCTATTAAAGTAAACGGAATGGAAACAGCTCATCTCACTGAAGTAGAAAGTGCTGCATTTCGCCTGCAACAGTTCGGATTTATCTTTCAAAACTTTCAATTGATGCCAGGCTTAACGGCATTTGAAAACATTGAGTTACCCTTGAAGTTACAGGGTATCAAGAAAGCTATGCGTATAGAAAAGGTAAAAAAATTAATGGACAAGGTTGGCTTAACAGAAGTCGCAGACCATTATCCAAATGAATTATCGGGTGGTCAGCAACAGCGTGTAAGTATTGCAAGAGCCTTAATTACAAATCCTCCTATTTTGTTGGCGGATGAGCCGACAGGAAGTCTTGATTCGGAAACAGAGCAAGATATATTGCTGCTCATTCAAAGCCTAAACCGTGAGTTTGGCTTAACATTTGTCATCATTACTCACGACGAGGAAGTAGCGACGATAGCGCATCGACGTTTCCGCATGTACGATGGGGAACTTGTAAAGGAGGAAGCATAATATGTTATTTAAAGATCAACTAGATTTTGTTAAACAGCATATAAAGAAAAATAAATTACGTGTGTTTATGACCGTGCTAGCGGCAACAATGGGCTGTGCATTTTTGATTGTCCTCGCATCAGTTGGGTTTGGGTTGCAGGATTCTTTACGTAATGAAATATTATCGGATGAAAAAGTGACGAAAATTCAAGTGCATGGGAATGATCAATTTACAGAGGCACAAATTAATGAAATAAAAAGTATAGATCATGTAGAAACCGTACTCGAAACGATTACTGTCAATGCATCCGCACAGTCAATTTTTGAGGATCGTGATACACAATCTGATTTATACGTTGCAAATATGCATGATTTTGAGCAAGTTAATGGCAAGCTCGCAGAAGGAAAGTATCCAACAAAGCCAAACGAAATCGTTGTAGGCTACCATTTTGCTCAAACATTAGTCAATGATGCTGAGCGCAAAATTATTGAAGAAAAGAATAAAAAAGCTGAATTAGAAGGCACGTTTTATAATGGTAGTGAGGAAGGTTATAAGGACTCATTAATTGGTAAAGAGATCGAATTATCATTAATGCCACATACTGATGGGGCAAAAGAGACAGAGAAAATGAAATATACGATTGTCGGTGTTATGAAGAAGCCTTCCTATGACTGGATGATCAACAACTCAATTTATATGGATACAGAGCAAAAGCCAATGCTAGCTACCAAGTTAGCAGCAACAGGTCATGTTAAAGAGGACGAAATGTTTTATTCGGAGTTTAATATTTTTGCTGACAGCATGGAAAATGTAAAGCCGATATTAGACAAACTAAAAGACAAAGGTTATAGCGTTTATTCAATTACTGAGCAATTGGATCAAATGAATGTATTTTTCCTAGTTTTAAAAATCGGTTTAATATTTGTAGGAACAATTGCTGTATTGATTGCCTCGATTGGTATTTTTAATACGATGACTATGGCGGTTACAGAGCGTACTCGTGAAATCGGTGTTTTAAAAGCAATCGGAGCAAGTCCAAAGCTTATTCAACGATTGTTCTTAATGGAAAGTACGTTCATCGGTATTATTGGGACTTTGATAGCTGTAGCTATTTCATATGTTATTAGCTTTGCAGCAAATGCTACATTACCTTTAATTCTAGAAGCAGCAACAGGGGAAGATGCATTTAGTAAAAATGATATTACATTTTCACTTATTCCTTGGCAGCTAGTCCTTATTGCATCAGCGATTAGTATTGGTGTAGCGATGATTTCAGGCTATCGTCCAGCACGTAAGGCCACGAAAATTGACGTTATTCAAGCATTACGACAAGAACTATAATAGACAGGGCGGTCCAAAAGTTATTGGACCGCCCTTTTCATTTGCTTAAGTAAATTCAAAATACCCGCACTGCACTTACAAATAACGCGGCATTTTATAGGAAAGCTTGTAACTCCTTCGCTAAAAACGGCTTGGCATTTAGCAACTTTATAAAGGCATCATAGTTAGCCCGCTGTTCGGAGCTTGGCTTTTTACCTGTATGATAAGCTCGTATTAAAATGTTTTTTGGTGTATTTTCCATATCTATAAACTCTAGCAATTGTGCCTCATAGCCAACGAGTGATAAGATTTCTGCTCGGACTGCATCTGTTGCGAGCGCTGCAAAACGTTCGCGTACGAGACCGTGTTGAAGCATGATATCCAGTGCTGGTGTGTTAAGCTGACGATTTAGCTCATGCTGGCAACAAGGGACACTTAAAATAACGCTTGCTCCCCATTTCACAGCACGGGCTAATGCCATATCAGTGGCAACATCACAAGCGTGTAGAGTTACCACCATGTCCACAGCAGACTCCTCATTATAATCATTAATATCTCCTACTAGAAATTCGAGCTGCTCATAGCCTAAATCCTGTGCAATTCGTGAGCATTCTTCAATAACTTCCTTCTTTAAATCCAAACCAGTAACACGAATGTCTAAGCCCTTTTCGATTTTTAAGTAATGGTATAGGGCGAATGTTAAATAGGATTTGCCTGAACCAAAATCTAAAATACGAACTTGACGATCCTTTGGCAAATAGGTTAATGCATCATCAATAAATTCGATGAAGCGGTTGATTTGTTTAAACTTATCGTATTTTTGTTTCTTTATTTTTCCTTCTTCTGTTTGCACACCGAGACGAATTAAAAACGGGTATGGCTTATCCTCTGCCAGTAAATAGTTTTTCTTCCGATTATGCGCTAAATTAACTTGCTTTGGCGTTGAGGATTTATTAGATTTCCATAGTACTTTGTTCTTTTTTGATAGCTGTACTTGTATATTTTCATCAATAAAATCAATATGCACTTGACGATAATCGTTAAAAAATGCTGCTAGTTTCTCAGGGAAATTTGCTAATAGAACATTTTCGTGTTTTAAAATACGTTCAAATTGATATTCAACTTGTATATGGTAAGTATCCTTCAGTAATAAAGGTTTTAGCTTTATACGCTTTACTTCGTTTGATTTCATACGAGGTTGACTGATCGTAGCAGTAACGAGTTGCTGCTGTAAAATCCGCTCCATAAGCTGAGTTTTCATTTCTTCAAATGTCATATATTTCGCCTTCTTTATCGTGTTATAGATGGCACTAGTTTAACACATTTTATGAATTGCAATGCTATTATAAATTTTAGAAGTCGCTCCTTGAATAATTATAGGTTATCTTGTATATTTGTGGTATTTTAAATATAGGGAATTTTTAATAAAAAGACTCAAGGGGAAATAAGGGGGAAAAGTATGTCTGAAAACATGTATCAATTACTTGCAATTATTATTTATATGATCGCCATGCTAGGAATCGGTTGGTATGCATTTAGGAAAACATCAAATTTAACAGATTATATGCTAGGGGGGCGTTCGTTAGGCCCTGCTGTTACAGCGCTGAGCGCAGGTGCAGCAGATATGTCTGGCTGGCTATTAATGGGTCTACCGGGCGCAATCTATTTAGCCGGACTTTCCAAGGCTTGGATTGCCATTGGCTTAACAATTGGCGCATATTTGAATTGGCTACTGGTAGCACCGAGGCTACGTGTATATACACAAGTTGCTAATGACTCAATTACTATTCCGAGTTATTTAGATAATCGTTTACGTGACAACACTAAACTAATAAGAATTGCGTCAGGTATCATTATTTTAATCTTCTTTACATTTTATGTTTCTTCCGGAATGGTTGCAGGGGGTAAGTTTTTTGATAGCTCATTTGGCTATGAATACCATACTGGCTTATTAATTGTATCTGCTGTAGTTGTAGCATACACATTATTTGGAGGATTTTTAGCGGTAAGTTATACAGACTTTTTACAGGGACTTATTATGTTTTTAGCACTTATAAGTGTACCGTTATTCGGCTTGTTTCTGACAGGTGGAATTGGCGATACAATAGCATCCATTAAAGCTGTAAATCCGGAACACCTAAGCTTATTGTCTTCCAATGCAACTGCTGCAGTAATTATTTCATCACTAGCATGGGGACTTGGTTATTTTGGACAACCACATATTATCGTACGCTTTATGGCGATAAGCTCAGTAAAAGAAACAACGCAGGCTCGTCGTATCGGTATTGGCTGGATGATGTTAAGTTTATTCGGAGCGATTGCAACAGCTTTAGTAGGTGTGGCTTATTATGAACAAAATGCAGGTGAGTTAAAGGACGCTGAGACAGTATTTATTGTACTTGGTCAAATTTTATTCCATCCATTTATTGCAGGTGTAATGCTAGCTGCCATTTTAGCCGCAGTAATGAGTACCATTTCATCGCAATTAATTGTTACTTCGTCAGCGCTTGTAGAAGATATTTACAAAGCTCTATTTAATAAAACAGCAGATGATAAGCATTATGTCTTTGTTGGTCGTGTTGCCGTTTTAGTAATAGCTATCGTCGCAGGGATTTTAGCATGGAATCCAGATAGTTCTATTTTAGACTTAGTGGGCTTTGCTTGGGCTGGCTTCGGTGCAGCGTTCGGTCCTGTAATATTGCTATCACTGTATTGGAGAAAATTAACGAATTACGGCGCGCTAAGTGGGATGGTAGCTGGTGCTGCAACTGCCTTTGTTTGGGGGAAAATAAAGTTCTTAGCTGATACATTATATGAAATTGTTCCAGGCTTCTTAGTATGCTTAATCGTTGCAGTTATTGTTAGTGCTCTGACATATAGACCGAATAAAGATATTGAAGAAGAGTTCAATCGCACGGAAGTATTACTAAAAGAAGAACGTAAGTAAACATGAAATGCGCCTTTTGCATAAGGGCGCATTTTTTACGATATATATGTTATATGACACGAATTAGGACATTATATGGTAAGATGAAGAAAATTTGTCGTAGTAGCACCATAGTTTGGTGGGAGGTTTGTGGATGGATAGAATTAAAGAAGTAGATATATTGTTAGAAAAAGCTGTTTTAGTTGGTGTAAATCTACGGAATGATGAGCATTTTGATTATTCAATGGAGGAGCTAAAAAATTTAGCTGAAGCGTTGAATGTTGAAGTGGTAGGCATCGTCACACAAAATTTAGAGCGCATTACACCATCTCATTATGTCGGTACTGGAAAAATTGAAGAAATAAAAAACTTTTATGATGAAGCACAAGCAAATTTAGTCATCTTTAATGATGAATTATCACCTTCGCAAATCCGTAATTTAGAACGTGATTTAGAGACGAAGGTTATTGATAGAACGATGTTGATTTTAGATATTTTTGGACGTCGTGCTAAAACACGTGAAGCACAGATGCAAGTCGAGTTAGCGCAGTTGCAATATATGCTACCTCGTTTAGTCGGCTTGCATGCATCTCTCAGCCGTCAAGGTGGTGGCACAGGGGGTGGCTTTAAAAACCGTGGTGCTGGTGAGACAAAGCTCGAGCTCGACCGTCGGAAAATTGAGGATCAGATTTCGAAAATAAAGAAGGAGCTAGAGCATGTAAAGGAGCAACGAGAGACGCAGCGTAAACAACGACGTAAAAATTCGATCCCTGTCGTATCCATTGTCGGCTATACGAATGCTGGTAAGTCAACTATTATGAATCAGCTACTTTCGAAAATAGGGCAAGAAGATCATAAACAGGTGTTTGAGAAGGACATGCTTTTCGCCACACTTGAAACATCCGTCCGCCAAATCGAATTATCTGATAAAAAGACATTCCTATTAACAGACACAGTTGGTTTCGTTAGTAAATTACCGCATCATTTAGTAAAGGCATTCCGCTCGACGTTGGAAGAGGCTCGTGATGCCGACTTACTGCTACATGTTGTAGATGTTTCCAATTCGGAGCACGGCTTTATGATGGATGTAACAAATGAAACGCTTAAGGCAGTTGGCGTTGAAGGGATTCCGACAATTTATGTGTATAATAAAGCTGATATAGCAAACGTTCCTTATCCTGTTATTAGTGGTGATAATATTTGGATTTCTGCGAAGCAAGGGATAGGGTTAGAAGAATTATTGCAAATGGTACGTCAGCATATTTTCTCTGCTTATGTAACATGTAATATGCTTATTCCGTATGAACAGGGGAATATTGTCTCTTATTTAAATGAACATGCTTCCGTCTATGAAACAGCGTATGAAGAAAATGGTACGCTTCTAACAATAGAGGTAAAAGAAGCGGATTACGCAAAATTCCAACAATATGTCATTAAATAAGCAATCACATCATTGTTCTAAAAGCATGCTAGAAGCTCTCCCTGCTTCTAGCATGCTTTTTTGTAATCGTAAAGCAAATTTATATTGTTGTGAACGAAATTATAGATAATGCTAGCTTATTTGTTAATAAAATAAATAATCTGATTATAAAATATTTTAGAATAATTTTTGCAGTAGTTTGTAATTCCATGGATATAAAAAAGCGAGAAAATGTAGCAATAGCAACAGGTTTGCTATAATTCTATGAAAATCATTCTGAATTTAGAGAAAAGCTGTAATATTTCAACATTTTTTAAAACTCTTGAAAAAGTTTTTTAAACACTTTAGTATGGTGAAATAAAGTTTTTATCCTTACTATTGGGTAATAATATTATTATTGAATAATGAAATCGGGAGAGGATATTTTTATGTCTACTAAAGATGAAATTGTAAAATCCGTCCCTCAAAATGGCTTTGTTGGACACCCTAAAGGGCTCTTTACATTATTTTTCACTGAATTTTGGGAACGATTCTCATACTACGGTATGCGAGCAATTCTGATTTTCTTTATGTATTATGAATTGCATGAAGGCGGCTTAGGCCTTGATCGTGGACTAGCGAATTCCATTATGGCTATCTACGGATCATTGGTTTACATGTCAGGGATTATCGGTGGTTGGATTGCTGACCGATTACTGGGTACCCGTAGAACCATTTTTTATGGCGGCGTGTTCATTATGTTTGGACATTTCCTGCTAGCGTTACCTGGTGGCGCAAGTATTTTATTTGTTTCAATGTTCTTTATTGTCATTGGGACAGGCTTATTAAAACCGAACGTTTCAAGCATTGTCGGAGATATGTATGCTGATACAGATAGTCGTCGTGATGCAGGTTTTTCAATTTTCTATATGAGCATTAACATGGGATCATTCCTTGCACCATTAATTGTCGGAACAATTGGACAACAGTATAACTTCCACCTAGGCTTTGGTGCAGCGGGGATCGGGATGTTATTTGGTTTAATTATATTTAAATTAACAGGAAAAAAATATTTAGGATTAGCTGGGTTACAGGTAAACAACCCGTTACTGCCTGAAGAGCGTAAAAAAGTCTTTACACGATTTGGGATTTTAGCGCTACTTATAATTATTGCTGGGGCAATAGGTATTAAAACTGGCGTACTAACAGTAAATGTTTTTGGTTTAATTATTACGGCGCTAGGTATCGCAATTCCAACGGTGTACTTTATTTATATGTATCGCAGTGAGAAAACAACGAAGGACGAGAAGTCTCGCGTGCTCGCTTATATTCCTTTGTTTTTATCGGCTGTAATGTTTTGGGCAATCCAAGAACAAGGGGCGACTATTTTAGCAACGTATGCAGATAGTCGTACACGATTGGATATTGGTAGTTTCCATATTCCATCTTCTTGGTTCCAATCGTTAAATCCTTTATTCGTCGTTACAATGGCTCCATTATTTGCCATGCTATGGATGAAGTGGGGAGATAAGCAACCATCTACACCGCGTAAATTCGCTTATGCATTATTCTTTGCAGGAATGTCATTCTTAGTGATGATGCTTCCAGCGTATTTATCTGGTGGTACAGATTTAGTAAGTCCATTGTGGTTAGTATTATCATTCTTTTTAGTTGTAGTTGGGGAGTTATTATTATCGCCAGTAGGGTTGTCAGTTACTACAAAGTTGGCTCCAAAGGCTTTTGCTGCACAAACGATGTCACTTTGGTTTTTAACAAGCGCAGCTGCGCAAGCAATCAACGCACAACTTGTAAAAGTCTATGAAGTGGTGAGTGAATTCACTTACTTCGGTTTCTTAGGCTCATTATCAATTGTTTTCGGGATTATAATTTTAGTACTTTCGCCAATTATTTCAAAAGCTATGCGAGGTATTAACTAATCAAAAGATGTGAGTACAGTTATTCAAATAACTGTACTTGCATCTTTTTTGTATGAAGAGAAATCTTATTGATACTTTGCATATCACATAACGTGTAGTTGATTTTCGTTCCGCTTGGCGCTTAGGCGTTGCCGCAACGCTCTCGCACAGAGCCGATTTCGGACGCAATTATGTCGAGCCATAGTTGATCAAATATCATCTCCTATTTTCGGTGATGAGCCTTAAATTTAACTTATGTAGGCATATCATTGTAGCCTTTAGCGAAAATCAGCATCTTCTAATTATTAAAAGTGGCTAAAAGATAAAATTAATTAATGTACTTTATGTCTCGATGTAATAAATTATCTACAATATGAACGTAATAAACTGTATCATGTAGTTAATTTCCTAAACGCGACAATATGTTTTCTGTGTGAAAAGATTTCAATTTCGTTATAATAATCTTAATAGTATGATAATTTAAGGGGTTGGATGCTATGAAGGAAGCTTTAAGTCGTTTGAGGCCAAGATTAATGGAGATTTTCACGTATTTACACGCGAATCCAGAAATAAGCTGGCATGAGGTAGAAACAACAAATTATATTGTTGATTTACTAACGCGGGAAGGTTTTTCACCAATACGCTTTAAAAACAGTACTGGACTTTATGTTGACGTAGGAAGTGGTAGTCCTAAAGTCGGTTTGCGTACGGACATTGATGCGTTATGGCAGGAAGTAGATGGTGAATTTCGTGCGAATCACTCCTGTGGCCATGACGGACATATGACGATGGCAATCGGTGCGCTATTACTTTTGAAAGAGCTTGCTCCATCATTCAACGGTACAATTCGTGTGATTTTTCAACCAGCTGAAGAAAAAGGAACTGGTGCTTTATCGGTTTTAAAAGAAGGAATCATTGATGATTTAGACTTTTTATTTGGTGTCCATGTAAGACCTGTTCATGAGCTCGAAGACGGTACTTATTGTGCTGCATTGCATCATGGAGCCTCTCGAATGCTTGAGGGGGAAATCATTGGAGAAGATGCCCACGCAGCAAGACCGCATCTAGGCGTGAACGCCATTGAAGTAGGAGCAACAATTATCGAAGATTTAAGAACACTTCATACAGATCCAATGGTTCCTGTATCAATTAAAATGACGAAATTCCATGCTGGAGGAGAATCCGGCAATATTATTCCTGGAAGTGCAGCGTTTACTATTGATATACGAGCTCAGCAAAATGATGTAATGGATACCCTTGCACAGGGAATAAAAAGGGTTATTGATTCTTCCAAGATCTTGCATAAAGTGCAGATTGAATTACGTACAGTAGCAAATGTAGTAGCAGCTGAAGTAGATCCAACTGCTCAATATATTATGGAGCAGGCAATCGTGCAAGCAACTGGGTTGTCGAATTTAAGAAAGCCAGTTCATACACCTGGAGGAGAAGACTTTCATCACTATGCTGTTCAACGCCCGCATTTAAAATCTACGATGTTAGGATTAGGTTGTGGGGTGACACCAGGCCTACATCATCCAAAGATGAAATTTAAGCAGGCGAGGCTTGTGACGGGAGTTGAAATTCTTACAAGAGCGGTATTGTTAGCATTGGAGTCGGGGAACTCAAAGGAGGGATCAGCATAATGCTAGAGAAAGTACGTATTCAAAAAATAATAGCACCTACTGAAATTGCAGAAGTACAAATTTTGAACGAAGCTATATGGGGGAGTCAGGCTATTCCTTCACATCAATTGTTAGCAGCTGTACAAAATGGTGGATTAATCCTTGGAGCATATTTAGAAGAAAAGCTGATTGGCTTTAACTACTGCTTTGTTGGCTATCGACATGGAAAAATGTATTTACACTCACACATGATTGGCGTGGAGAAATCATATCGTGAACAAGGTGTAGGTGAATTATTAAAGCATGCTCAACAGGAATATGCAAAAGAACATGGGTTTCAGCTTGTGATTTGGCTATTTGATCCGCTAGAAGCGCGTATGGCTAATTTATCATTTTTAAAGCTCAATGCCCTTAGTTTCCAGTACGAAAATGATTACTATGGTCCGCTCGAGGATGACTTTAACGATGGGCTACCTTCAGATCGAATCGTTGTTGAATGGTGGATTGAACGCGATCGAGTGGAGGAATCCCTAGATGAACTAGAAGAAGAAGCTGACGAAATTGTACCGTGGTCTTTAACGGTAGATGGCTTACCGGTGCTCGATGTTGATGGTGAATTTCAGCAAGAGCAATCGTATTATAAGGACGCCTATTTATTACCCATTCCTCAATTTTTACAAAAGATGAAAGTAGAGAGTCCTAAGCTTGCGGAGGACTGGCGTTATAAAGTACGTACTATTTTAACGACATTGTTTGAACAAAATTATGCAATTGTTCGAGTGAAAAAGAATAAGGAATATGTTCATAGCTATCTATTAGTCAGACGCTCCTTATTAGCTTTATAATAAGGATAAGGAGTGAAATCGTGTGAAACTAGAACAGATTACAGTGAGACATATAAAAATGCCTATGAAAGCACCGTTTACAACGAGTTTTGGCACAATTGATGAAAAAGAGCTCTTACTTATAGAAGCAATAGATCAATCAGGAACTGTAGGATGGGGAGAAGCTGTTGCCTTTGTAGCGCCATGGTATACAGAGGAGACGTTAACAACAACATGGCATATGCTTGAAGACTTCTTAATCCCCATCTTGTTACATAAAGAGGTCGGGCATCCAGATGAAGTCAGTGCTTTGTTCTCTGCTATTCGTCGTAATTGCATGGCGAAATCCTCTATTGAAGGGGCTATTTGGGATATTTATGCTCAACAAACGAAGCAATCACTTGCTCAAGCGTTAGGCGGAGTTAAGGAACAAATAGAGGTAGGCGTTAGCGTAGGTATTCAATCTTCCACAGATGCATTAATTGATTTAGTAAAAGGCCATGTAAATAAAGGCTACAAACGAGTAAAAGTGAAAATTAAGCCCGGTCACGATGTAGGAGTTATTCGTGCTATTCGTGCTGAAATGCCAGAACTGCCATTGATGGTAGATGCTAATTCTGCGTATACATTGAACGATATGGATGTATTGCAGCAACTGGATGCATTTAATCTATTAATGATTGAGCAGCCGTTAGCAGTTGATGATATTGTCGATCATGCTAAGCTACAGCGAAAGTTAAAAACGCCTATTTGTTTAGATGAAAGCATCACCTCCTACGAAGATGCTCGAAAAGCTATAGAGCTAGGTAGTTGTGGTGTTATTAATATAAAAATAGGACGTGTAGGCGGTTTAACGGAAGCAAGAAGAATTCATGATTTATGTAAGGAACATAATATCCCTGTTTGGTGTGGCGGTATGTTAGAGGCAGGAATCGGACGAGCACATAATATTGCATTAACATCGCTCTCTAATTTTGTGTTGCCTGGGGATACTGCAGGCTCTAGTCATTATTGGTATGAGGATATCATTACACCTGAAGTAATTGTAGAGGATGGTTATATTCGTGTGCCACAAACGGCTGGAATTGGATATACACCTAATATGAAGGTAATTAATAAGCAAACAATCAGTAAGAAGGTCTATCAATAATAGGTTCATCATCAAAGCGAGCATCGCGAGTGAAGCGGCTCATCGGACGCCCCCAGGAAGCTCTGCTCTGTGCAAAAGCGAAGCGGTAGCGGAAAAGCGCTCAGTCGGAACGGAAATCAATCACATGTTTTGGTGATGACCCCAATAATAGGATAAACAGGGAGAGAACTGATTGAAAAAAAGTTTGCAAATCGGTGGTGCCTATGTAGGGATTATTGTCGGTGCGGGATTTGCATCAGGACAGGAAATCGTACTATATTTTACGAGCTATGGCTTTCAAGGGATTTATGGTGCACTTATTGCTACAGTTGGGTTTGCCTTAGTAGGAATGTGCATTGCTCAAATTAGCTCAAGATTACGAACGACATCGCACAAGGATTTAATTTATCAAATTTCAGGTAATGCTGTAGGTTTAGTGATGGATTATTTACTGTCGCTCTTCTTATTCGGTGTAGCAGTAATCATGTTTGCAGGAGCGGGTGCTACGTTACATCAAATGTTTGGACTACCCGTATGGCTTGGGAGCATTTGTATGATTGTACTTACTATAGCGACAGTTATGATGGATGTGAAGAGCATTATAAACGTTATTGCCATTGCTACTCCCTATCTGTTAGCCATTGTCTCGATAATAGCGATCTATTCATTAGCTACGATGGATTTAACCTTTGTCGAACAAGCTGTTATTGCACAACAAGCACAGGTAAGTTCTAAAAGCTGGTGGGTTACTGCTTTACTGTATTTGTCTTTTAATATCGGTGTATGTTTTTCTCTTTTAACTGTTATGTGTGGGTCTATTCGCAATGAAAAAGTGGCAGGGCTGGGAGGTATTATTGGTGGGATTTTGCTTGGCGCTTTAATTCTACTAATTAACCTGTCTCTTCTTGCAAAAATGAACGTTATCGTTGGCATGGATATACCAATGTTAGCTTTGGCAAATGAAATTCATCCTCTTATTGGTCTGTTGATGTCCTTTTCTTTATTAGGAATGATTTATAATACAGCAGTGGGGATGTTCTATTCATTTATGGTGAGATTTTTAAACCCTAATAAGGCTAGTTTTAAGGTAACTGCCGTTTTTATCGGTAGTTTGGCCTTTTTAGCAAGTCTCGCGGGTTTTACAACGCTTGTAGCTAAGCTATATGCTGTGATGGGATATGTCGGTTTTGTCTTAATCGTGTTAATTATTTTTGCGTGGCTAAAAGGCAGTCGACGAATAACGTAACTTCTTAGCACATCTCCCACTTGTACGGTGGCGTGATGAATGTGGTTTTAAGTCACTTTTTAGTGGTGTCCAAACATCCGCTTAAATAGAGGAACCTAAGAACGCCACATCACCTGTAGTAATATCCCATTGGCCCAAAGCCTCTGAACGCAATTATATAATTGGTAAGGTAATTGAGAAGGAATCAGTATTTTATTCTCAATTACCTTTTTATTTGTGCAAAAAATGTAGAGATTTTAACTTTAGAATAACACTGAAGGCAAATTTTTCGTTGATAATTCTTGTTTTTACGGTTTCTTGAATAAAGCGAGAATAATTCTCAGTTGTAGGTTGACTGAGAATAGAAACACGCTTATAATGAGAATCGTGAGTAATGATAATCATTTTCAATGATTACGAGCAAAAATGAATCTACCGGGGATTACAATGAAAAAAAGATATCTTTTTACAGCAACTGTTGTTCTGTCTATAGTTTCACTATTTATAGGTGTAGTTGATATAAAACCGAGTGATCTATTAGATTTAGAATCAGAAGAAACTAGACTATTTTTTATTAGTCGTATACCGAGACTTGTAGCAATTTTGTTAGCAGGTGCAGGTATGAGTATTGCTGGTTTAATTATGCAAAGCTTAAGTAGGAATAAGTTCGTGTCACCAACGACAGCAGGTACATTAGATGCTACAAAGTTGGGGGTACTAATTTCGATGATGTTTTTCACAAATGTCACGTACTTTCAAAAAATTTCCTTCGCTTTCATATTTGCTTTAGCCGGCACATTATTGTTTATGCAAATATTAAATCGAATAAAGTTTAAAGATGCGATCTTTATACCGCTTATTGGCTTAATGTTTGGGAATATCCTTTCGTCAATTACGACGTTTTTTGCGTATAAGGCGGATATTATCCAAAACATTTCTGCATGGTTACAGGGAGATTTCTCATTAATGATGAAAGGTCGTTATGAACTTTTATACATAAGTGTACCCGTGCTGATTTTAGCTTACATTTATGCGAACCGCTTCACAGTGGCAGGAATGGGTGAGGATTTTGCAAAAAACCTTGGTCTTTCTTATAAATTCGTTGTGAATTTAGGTTTAGTGTTAGTGGCACTTATTTCGACGACAGTGGTGCTAACAGTTGGTATGATACCGTTCCTTGGTTTAATCATTCCAAATATAGTTTCGCTGTTCAAAGGGGATAACCTTGCTAAGACATTGCCTCATACAGCATTACTAGGTATGTCGTTCTTATTATTTTGCGACATTGTAGGGCGTGTACTGATTTTCCCTTATGAAATTCCGATTAGTATGACGGTCGGTGTCATCGGAAGTGCGATCTTCCTAATTATGTTGTTTAGGGGGAGAGCATATGCGTAACCGTACAAAAATGTTGATTTTACTAGGTTTGGCTGTAGTATCTATTTTACTGTATGTATTTTATGAACTTAATGGTAACTATCATTATGCGTTTCCACGCCGCCTTATTAAAGTGGTAGCGATGTCGTTAACAGGAATTGCAATTGCATATTCAACTGTAGTATTCCAAACGATTACACATAACCGTATTTTAACGCCAAGTGTAATGGGGCTTGATGCATTATATATGATGGTACAAACATTCATCTATTTCTTCTTTGGCTCTATGTCGATATTCGTTATTAACGCCAAATATAATTTCTTACTAGCTGTTTTAGCGATGGTTGTCTTTGCGCTAATATTTTATCGAGTATTGTTCAAGGAAGGAAAACGTCCGATTTATTTCTTGCTGCTTGTCGGTATGATTGTCGGAACGTTTTTAGGAAGCGTAACTACGTTCTTCCAAGTTCTAATAGACCCGAATGAGTTTTTAAGCTTACAAAGTAAAATGTTTGCAAGCTTCAACAATGTCAATTCAGATTTAGTATGGCTTGCTGGTGTTGTCATAATCATTACCTTTGTTTATGGCTGGCGTCACATGAACCAATTAGATGTAATGTCTCTTGGACGTGATACAGCAATTAATTTAGGGGTACCGTATGACAAGCTTGTACAGCGTATGCTCATATTATCGTCAGTATTAATTGCCGTTTCTACAGCTCTTGTTGGGCCTATTACTTTCTTTGGCTTAATCGTGGCAAATTTATCGTATCAATTTTTCAAGACGTACAAGCATTCTGTGATAATCGCAGGTTCTTGTGTGATGAGTATTGTAGCTTTGGTCGGTGGACAGTGGGTGGTCGAACGTATTTTTAATTTCGATACAACACTAAGCGTTATTATAAACTTCGTAGGTGGCGTGTACTTCATCTACTTATTATTGAAGGAAAGTAGGTCAGCAGGATGATCCAAGTAAAAGAAATCTCTAAGTTTTTTGGGAAAAAACCGGTCATTCAAGATGTCAGTGTCGACGTTGCACCAGGGAAAATTACGTCTTTTATTGGACCGAATGGCGCAGGTAAATCAACATTGCTTTCAATGGTAAGCCGTTTACTTAATGCAGACACTGGAGAAGTATTACTCGATAAAGCAGATGTACGTCGTTGGAAATCGGATGATTTTGCGAAGCGAGTATCTATTTTAAAACAGTCTAACTATATGAATGTTCGCCTAACAATCCGTGAGCTTGTTTCATTTGGGCGTTTCCCTTATTCGAAAGGGAATTTGAAGCCTGAGGATGAGCTAAAGATAGATGAAGCGATTCAATATATGAATTTAGGGGATATTCAGCACAATTATTTGGATGAATTATCTGGTGGTCAACGTCAACGTGCATTTATTGCAATGGTTATTGCGCAGGATACAGACTATATTTTGCTTGATGAGCCGCTTAACAATTTAGACATGAAGCACTCTGTGCAAATCATGAAAATTTTGCGCAAGCTCGTTGATGAGCTGGGGAAAACAGTTGTCATTGTATTACATGATATTAACTTTGCTTCTGTATACTCTGATCATATTGTCGCATTAAAAAATGGACGTGTTGTTAAAGACGGTCCAACAAATGACATCATCAATTCTGATGCGCTTAAGGAAATTTATGATATGGATATCCCGGTTCAAGAACAGAATGGTTGTCGCATTTGTGTATATTTTAACTCTTAAAAAAAATAATAGATGGAAATCCATCTGAAAAATAAAGGAGCAATTTTACAATGAAAAATTGGAAGTTACTTACTGTGTTAATGGCAATGATGCTATTAGTACTAGCTGCTTGCGGTTCTAAAGACGAAGCAAAAAAAGAAGATAAAGGTTCTTCAACTGATAAGCCAGCTGAAGAGCAAAAGGAAGAAGCTACAGCTTACCCACTTACAATCCCAGCTATCAAAGATGGTGAAGATACTTTTAAAGAAGTAACGCTTAAAGAGCAACCAAAGAATGTTGTTGTATTTGACTATGGTTTCCTTGATACTTTAGATGCTTTAGGTGTTGAAGTTGCAGGTGTTCCACAAAAATCAGTTCCAAAATACTTAAGTAAATATGCTGGTAAAGATTATGTTAATGTTGGTGCTTTAAAAGAGCCTGACTTTGAAGCAATCTCTTCGATGAATCCAGACATTATTTTCATCTCTGGTCGTCAAGCATCTGCTTATGATGAATTATCTAAAATTGCGCCAACTGTCTATGTAGGTGTAGATGATCAAAATTTCGTGGAATCATTCAAAGAAAAAACTGAATTAGCTGGTAAGATTTTTGGTAAAGAAAAAGAAGCTGCTGATGCATTTGCTGCATACGAAGCAAAAGTAGAGGAAGTTAAAGCTAAAACAGCTTCAGCTAAAGAAAAAGCTTTAATCGTTCTAGGTTCTGAAGGTTCATTATCTGCATATGGTCCTGGTTCACGTTTCGGTGTGATCCATGATGTATTTGGTGTAAAACCTGCTGATGAAAAAATTGAAGTTTCTACACATGGTTCTAACGCATCATTTGAATATGTACGTGACACAAACCCAGACGTTTTATTCGTAGTTGATCGTGATGCTGCTGTAAATCCAGAAGGTGAGTCTGGTACAAAAGCTGCAATTGAAAACGAAATCGTTGGTGCTACTAACGCTGCGAAAAATGGTAAAATCTTTTATCTAGATCCACAAGTTTGGTATTTATCTGGTGGCGGTTTAACTTCTGAAACTCAAAAAGCTGAAGACGTATTAAAGGCGTTTAAATAATATGTTTGTACAAATTAAACGTATTGTCGTTACGGAAGGGAATTCGGATAAAGTTGTAGAGCGTTTTGGCGCCAAAGAAGATGGTCCGTCATTGCTTGAACAACAGCCAGGCTTTATCGATAAGCAAGTGCTTGTAAAAAAAGTACGACGTGGTGATGAGGAAGTGCTAATTGTGGTTCGATGGGAATCAGAAGAAGCGTGGAAAAACTGGGAGAAGAGTCCCGAACATATTGCTGGTCATAAAGCAAATGCGGGTAAACCTAAGCCTGATCATATCATCGAAAGTGGCCAAGAAGTTTATTATGTAAAAGGTTAATAATTAAAGGTGTCTCAAAATTCATTTGAGGCACCTTTTTCTTATGAACAGGACTACAATCATTGCATTGTCCGATAGAAATGCAATGATAGTCAAAAAACGACGGAAAAAATCATAGAACTATTAAAATGGCATAAAGAACGATATTAAGGAAGAAGGGCGAGGCACATAACTATATCTGTGCCATACCCAGTCTAATTTAATGCTTAATGGACGTTCTATTCCATGAATTTAATGTTGTAGTAATATTTAGAGAAAAACCATTGTCATTAATGGAAACCCCGGTGAAAGTGGCAGTCGATTGTTGTGATACCCAATTTGCTTTTTTTACAGCAGTAACGTCCCTTAAAGAGGACATTGCCATTTCTGAATTAAAAAGAAAAGTAGGTAAACCGACTGTTTCTCCGATTTTAATAGGATTTCCAATTGACGAAGTGCTAGAGCAATTGCCTCTAGCATATATAATACTAAAGCTTGGTGACATATAGAGTACAGGCGTATGTATGTTCAATTCAGAGGTAAATGGACTTACTAATGGCAATATAGACAGGCTTTCTTCGGATACTCTTATAATTCCGTATTGTTCTATAAAACTGTCTAGCCTTTGCTGAACAGCATCTTCAAATCCAGGAATATTGCAAATAAAATTTGAAAATGTAGATTGGCTTTTATACTCTGCTAATGTTTCTTTAAAAACCTGTTGCTCAGCATCAATAATAATTTGCTCAATATATTGTTGTTCTTTCGAAGGTTTTTTAATAGTGATTTCTTCTTCAGAGATTAAAATTGTACAGGAAAAATTAGCTGTAAGTAATAAAACGTTTTCATTTACTTCATTTTTCATTTCAATCACTCCCAGGTTTCGAGAATTTCCTTGTTAATAGATTATGCGAAATGGCACATCACGATAAACGTAGGGGATTTCCATTCTAAATAGGCATTCAATGTAACCCTAAGCCCGAGAAGCGGCCGTCTTCTCCCCGATCAACTTCTATACATAGTATCCAATCTAGTTTCTCATGAACTTTATAACTCAAAGATTAGTATACGAACAGAATACAAATTGATCTTAGCTTACTATAAGCGTATCATCAGTGAGGACGCCATTTCAATGGTGAGTTTACGCCAAAAAATGGCGGTCAATCATATGACTCCGCCATTTATTTTACTATCCCTAAATAAAGAAATGGCGTGCTTTCTACAAATACCGCCACTTTTTGGCGGTATATTGTGCTAATGATACAATGTAAAAAATTCCCTGATGATCTCGATGTCTAGTATTATTTCCCATTAATCTGTATAATATTTATTAACATATTTAAGGGAGGAGAGGACTATTGCAGGAGCTTGACGAACAAATTAATGAAGCATTGGACATTCTAATTGAAAACGAGACATTGATCAGTCATGAATTACGGTCGATGCTAAAAAAATTTAAAGAAGAAAAAAAGGCAGTTGGCTATTCATTTGGTAAGCTTTGTTATTGGCATTATGAAGCGTTTACAGATTGTTTGAACGAGGACATTTATAATGTTGCCGCAGCTATCGAACTTTTAATTTTATCGTTTGATATAATCGACGACTTGCAGGACAAGGATTCAGACTATAGTTGGACTAAAACACCTGAATTATCATTAAATGTTGCTTTAGCTATGCTAGTTATGGCTTCTAGAACTGTACGTAAGTCTACCTTTGAACACAAAAGTATTGCTATTCAAATACTGGAGGATTATGCATTACGAAGTATAAACGGTCAGCAATTAGATTTACTCAATACTTGTAGGGATGAGCAATCGTATATACAAATGATTGAACAAAAGTCAGGTTCTTTAACAGCAATGAGTTGCTTAATTGGCGAAGTGCTTGCAAAAGGAGCGATATCTTCTGAGATTGAGGAGTACGGGAAATATATAGGTATTATCCAACAAATTAAAAACGATATTCAAAGTTTAAAAACTTGGGGACCTAAAAATGATCTACTAAATAAAAGATACTCATTGCCTATTATTTATCTTTTATCACAGGGAAATGATGTTTCAAATTCTGTTGTAAACTATTATAATGATGATATAGATGCATTTTTAGATAATAATGCTACGGAAAATGAGTTGACAAATGGTGGCGCAATACGTTATGCAATTACTATTAAGAATGTTTACAAGTTTAGAGCATTAGATACTCTTGAAAATGTAGCTATAAATGAAGTATGTAAAGATTACCTAAAAAAACTAATAAATTAAGGAGAGGTTAATATGATTAATGTAATTCAACATCTAGAAAAAAACCCTGACTTAGTTGCACTCTTAAAAGAACAAAAAGCTTCATTAATTGGAGTTTCAGCTATGGAGCAAAGAGCGATACTTAACTCGTTTGAAGAAGACGTACGCTTAGAAAATGGATTTTGGAACTAAAAAAATTTAAACGTGTATGGTTTCTGCTTGCTGTAAGTATTTACATATTGCTAGGAACTTACCTACTGTATATTACTTACAGCAAGCATTATTTGGGTATAGATTTAAAAGAAGAGAATGGGGAATGGGTAGTAACTAGTTCGTACTCTAAACAATTAGAGGGCGGAATTCGAATTTCTGAAGGAGATGTTATTTTAAGTGTAAATAACCTTCATACAGAGGATATCCCTAATGTAAAACATGATCATTTATTACGTACGGCAAGCTTGCTAACAATTATGAAACCTACCGGACAAATAATGGATGTGAGCGTTAGTAGATTTGATTTACCAGAGCAATATTTTCATTACATATTGGTAATACCTTCTTGTTACTTTTTTTTAACATTAATCATTGTGTTTTACTTATATTTTAAACAAAAAAATACATCTCTTTTATGTTTACTTATTTTATTTATGCTCACTGTTTCCCTGGCTTATGTTAGCATTGGTGCATCCGGCAGTCTAAACAGTCTTGGTGTAATCGTTAATCGTGGTAGCATGTTACTATGCTTAGTGTTATTACTCCACTTCTTAAGGAATTATTACACATTTTTAAAAACAAATTGGTTGCTTTCTAATAATATAAAATTATTTTATATACTTCCTGTGATAGCGATGATATTGGGCGGTATGGGTATTATATACCCTGCTTTTAATAATTTACTTTCGAATATTGTACTAGCTATGTTCTTCGTTTTCCTTATTATCATACTTAGTATTTTATTGCTAAGCTATTTCAAATATAAATCGCCTCAGTTAAAAATTTTATTAATTAGTATAATGATTCCGTTTCTGCCATTCCTTTTTCTATATGCGCTCCCTTACATTTTATTTCATCAATATATACTTTCTGCTGAGATTAGTGCTCTTTTTTTATTGTTAATTCCGTTTAGTTTTATTTTTACACAGTTAGCAGATCGGCTATTTGATATCGAATATCATATTACTAGATTACGTTATTATGTAATCTTTTCATTGATTTTTACGTTGTGGTTTATAGTTGGATTGTATTGGATTGCAGGAAAATATTTAACGATGACCGTCATATCCGGTGTGTCATTTTTTACTTTTACATCGTTAGTTGTTCTTTTTTACATAAAAGAGAAAGTCGATTATCGAAAACGAAAAATCTTATTTTCAACAAAAGGGGATTATATACATCAGTTATATACAGCTGTAGATAAGATTGGTAAAACAATAAAAATAGATAATCTTCTAGAAAAATTTGTGCAAGAGGTTTCTTTACATCTTGAGCTTGAACATGTATTTGTATTAACTTATGACTATGATAAAAAGCAATTTACAGCAACGGTTGAGGGCGGTCTTCCGATTAATCCAATGTTAATGGAAGATTTAAAATTAGGGGAAATTAAAAAATTTGATCAAGTCTATCTCGCTTTCCTCCATCAAGATGCGCATTATAAAAGAGCATTAGTATTGCGACATAATAATTCGATTCATTTGAAAGATGAAGAGCTTCTATGGCTTGAATTGCTCTTATTATATGTAAATAATTTTATTGAAAATACAAAGATGGTAGAAGAACTGTTAGAGGAATTAAAGCATATGAGGCAAGCAGATGATAGTCAATTGCCTTGGTTAAGCAAATTATTATGGTTAAGATTTGAAGAGGAAAAATATCAATTAGCTCAAGAATTACATGATACAAATTTGCAAGAGCAGCTCCATATTGCCCGGGAAGTTGATGTCCTAGTCAATAGGAAGGATGCAACAGATATCCAGCCAAAACTTGCGAAAATTCATCAGCAGATGGTTACATCTTTACATGATTTAAGAGCTTATTGCGAAAATTTGAAGCCCCCATTATTAGATACATTAGGATTGAATGCTGCATTAGAGAAGCTAATTCGCAAAGTAATAGAAAGAGCTAGTTTTGTGTTAATTTATACGATCGATCGCCTTTATTTAGAGGATGAGCGTATGAATTTAATGATTTATCGACTATTTCAAGAATTACTCAATAACGCGTTAAAACATTCCTATGCAACAACAGTTGAAATTCATTTGCGGGAAATGGACGATGGTTTCGAAATTATCTACAGGGATGATGGTGTAGGCTGTAATATTGGGGATATAATTGTCGCAGAATCGATGGGAATTCAAGGTATGCAAGAACGTGTAAAGGCCTTTAACGGACAGTTTTACATCGATTCGCAGGTTAGTAAAGGAATGTCTATTAGAATTACAGTAAAAGAAGGAAGTGATACACTTGATTACGATGCTCATAGTGGATGATCACCCTATTGTGTTAGAGGGAACGAAAAACCTATTTCAAGAAAATGAAGATATTATAGTTGATACAGAAAGCGATGCAACTCGTGTCATACAGAAAATTAAAAACAAGCCTTATGATATCTACTTAATTGATATAAATATGCCGTTAGAAAATGGCATTAATGTAGGACGTAACATTAAAGCTATCCAGTCAAATGCTTCAATTATTCTTTATACTGGTGATGATATAACTGATTATTATCCACTTATTTTAGAAAGGAAAATCGAAGGTATTTTAGCTAAAACAGCATCTAAGGAGCAAATTTTACGAACTGTTCGGGCCATTGCAAATGGTGAAATTGTTTTACCTCAAAATTTCTTGGATTTTCTGGATAATAAATTTCAATTGCAAAATGCCAAACTCGATATTCACTTAAATGAAAAAGAAAAGAAAATTTTAAGATTGATTGCGGAAGGGCATACAAATAAAGCAATTGCGATAGAGTTAAATATTCCTCAGCGGACAACCGAAAGATATTTAACTCAGCTATTTTCTTTACTGAATGTAGATTCACGGACAGAGGCAGTAAATCTTGCAGAAAGAATGAATTTACTATAGATTGTCTGTATGTTATACTAACTTTCGTTGGTATATTTTTCAATAAAAAGGGAGAGTTTGGGTGATTTCCTAACACTATATATTTACCTAGAAAATCATACCTGAATTTCAATTCTAAATACCTATATTTTTAAAATAACACCGCCAAATTATGGCGGTGTTTTTTCTATGTCCGCCAAATCACGCCAAAAATCGGCCTAAAAACCGCCAAAAAATTGGCGTAAACCCAACGTTGAAATGTCGGTGTATGTACTGGTACGCTTAAGATAATCGTGGTTAAGTAGATTTGCTATAGTAGGTAATACTATATAAGATTTCGTTTAAAATAAGAGCCTGGCTATCTATGAAGAAAGTAGAGATTGTAGATTTTTTTAAAGTTACTAGCTAGTCAACATACTTCACCATAAAACTTTATATAAAGGTAGGCGTGTATTTTGAAAGTAGAACTTGAAAATTTATTTTCTATAGATGAATCTAGTCAAGATCAAGTTATTAATGTTTATAATCGCTATGGTATTTTTATAGGTGCACCTAAAATAAGAAAAAGAAATTTAAAGGCATCTTTCAATCCTATTTTTACATTAAATGAAGACGTGACATATGAACATGTAGCAGCACTCTACAAATCATTGGAACACGAATTAGGAATTGTTTCAATCGGAGAACGTTTTTACTTTGACTTTTCGGATAGCGAATATGAGCAAGCACCATTATTCACACTAAACTCAACTGGTAACTCACCTGATATGTTTATAAATGATAGAGGAACTTTATTTTCTATAAACACCCATTGCCAGCATTGTGGACTAATGGAAAAAGAGCAGCTTTCTCCATTAGTGATAGATACAACAGAAATGAAAGACCGTCATCTAGTTCATGTGAGTGGATATTGGGTTGCTTCACAGGAATTAGCGACATTAATGAAGCAAGAGGATATGAAAGGCTATGAACTGTTAGAAGTTATTCACCAAGGACCGAAAGAAGGGAAGCAAAAAGCTTTTCAAATTATACCTACACAAGTATTACCAGAGAGTAGTGCTGAAAGAGTTAAGTTGTATTTTGCGACAGAGCAACCTCCATGTCGTTGTGGATTAAGTGGGGTGATCAATGGTCCGGATATTTATAATCGTAAAGATATCACCAATATAGAAAATGATGTTTTCTTATCAGCAGAATGGAGTCATGACGGTAGATATTTATATCGAAAGACTTTGTTCAGTAGAAAGTTTAGAGAATTAATTTATAAAAACAATATATCTCGTGAAGTAAGAGGAGAAAAGGATAAAAACTTTGGGCCGAAGGATTGGTTATTCGATCCAGTATTATTAAAATAATTTAAACTAAAGATGAGGAAGTGTATATTTTGTTTAGAAAGATAATACCTATCGTTGCAATCTTATTTATCGTTGCATTAGCTCTTTCAAATTATTTTAATAGGGCAGAAGAAAAAACATTTGTCCTACCCCAAGAAAGAGGGGGCACATTGGGTTAGATAAAGATAACCAATCGGACCTTTACGGGGAGATAATCTTGTGATAAAAAGTCAAATTCACCTCTAGTTGACGTAAATATGATATGATGTGAAAAATATAACAGCATATTGTTCCTGAGGTGAAGTATTATATGAAAAAATGGGCTTATCCTTTAGCGGTATTAACGCTCATTATCTTTTTTGTGTTACGAGTTACTTTGCAAAGTGAATTCATCAATACTTTTGATACAAAAATGGCAGATTTATTTTTCAATAATCGTTTTATAGAATTTTTCCACTATATAGGAGAACCGACATTTGTAGTATCCGTAGCATTAGTCCTAATCGTGTATTTAGCGTGGAAAGCAAAAAATAACCGAGGTATATTATTTGTTTTGTTAACGGTTGCAGGTGGGAATGTACTTAACCAATTATTGAAAAAATGGGTGCAGCGGCCAAGACCTGAGATTGAAGAACAATTAACATCCTTTAGTTTTCCTTCTGGACATGCGATGACCGGTATCTTGTATTTATTTACAATAGCTTATATTTTTTCGGAGAATAATAGCAAGGGACGTAAGACATTGCTTTGGCTTGGGGCAAGTGTTTTAACTGTATTTATTGGTTTGTCTCGAGTTGCTGGGGCCCGTCATTTTGCTTCAGATGTATTGGCCGGATGGAGTATGGGCTATACGTGGTTTATCATTTGTGTTATTTGGTATGAACGTCGGAAGAGACTTTTTAAAGCGAAAATTAAATCATGACTTCGAATGGGAGCCATCTAATAAGAAGGTTCCCTTTGTTATGTAGAAATAAGGGCTATATTTCAGAACATACCGCCCTTATTTCTGGCTCTTCACCAAATGTTGTGGATGACATTTGGTGAAATGTATGCCAATTATATAAGTTGACCTTCGTTCCGACTGGGCGACTCCTTGGGGATTAGCAATAGAGGAACGAAGGCTAAAAGCATCACATCCTGTGATACCGCCTTCGTGACCCAACATCATGCTGCTGTTGCTACGTTACACTCACGCTTTCGCGCAAAAAACATCTGTTGGCCCGAGACCCTGCAGCGAAGCGGATGTTTTCTGTACGAAAGCGAAGCGTCAGCTATAAAGTGCCCAGTCGGAACGGAAATCAACAACACGGTATGGTTATGAGCTTTATTTCTTTAATCTCTCAATTACATTGAAACAATCTTTTCTGCTTCCAAAAGCTTTTTTACAGCTTCTAAGCAATCATAAAATGTCTCAAATGGCTTATAAGGAAGTTGAAGGTCTTTACAGCGTTTAATAAGATGATCCCTGGCAAGTACTAAATCTGCCTGTTTTGCTGCCTCAAAATCAGAAAGTGAGTCTCCAATTACGATTTTAAAGTGATTACTCTGTGCAACTTTTCGCATAACGCTTGGCTTGCAGCAACCGCAACCCTGAACATCAAATTTCGCACATTCTTCATCACAGCTATTCGGAAAAACGAGCTTAATTTGCTGTCCGGAAAAATCAGCACCGTTACAATATATCCCGGAAAACGGACCGTATTTTTTTAATAATGGCTCAATGAAAAAATCGACACCACCGCTAACAATATAAAACGGAATATGGTTTTCTTGTGCATAGCGAACGAAATCGCCAAAGCCCTCACGTATAATGGCCGTATCCAATAAATATTGGATCACAGCATTCTTTTGTTTAGTTGATAATAGCGCGAACATTGCTGAAATGCCATCTTTAAAGGTTATAGTTTGTTCCATCATTGCTTTCGCAATTTTTTCAGATCCCTCTGGAACGAATTGAGTCATTAGAGAGACGATATTATCTGTTTCTGTTATAGTGCCATCAAAATCACAGAAAATAATTGGTTTCAAGCTACTTCCCCCTTAAGAAAAAACGTCTACTTTTGCAGTAGACGTTCACATTTTACTTGTACACCGTTTTCATCGGCTTTTGTTAAGATAATTTCATGCTCTGGAAATTGATTTTTCATGGTATTTACGAAATTTTGTGCAATAGCAGTAGGGATGATAGAAATGAGTGTTGGTCCTGCGCCACTTAAAGCTGTTCCAAATGCTCCATTAGCCTTTGCTGCTTCATGAATCTCTTTATATTGTGGAATTAAATTGGCGCGGAAAGGCTCATGGAATAAATCAGCCTCCATATAACGACCTGCACGCTCGAAATCACGAACCATTAATGATGCTGCTAGCATATTTGCATTTGCAGAGGCCCTCACTGCATATGTTCGATCAAATTTTTCTGGTAAAACAGAACGGGATTCACTTGTTTTTAGTTCGAAATCGGGCACAAACACAACGAAGGAAGCATCTAGATTATTAACATGAAATGTATCAACAACGCCATTATCATCCATGGAGGAAATTGTTAATCCCCCTAATACCGAGGCTGCTGCATTGTCAGGATGTCCTTCGATTTGTGAGGACAAATTGAGTTTATCCTGTAAAGTTAAGCCTAAGTCACAGACTTGATTAGCTAGTTCAATTCCTGCAACGATGACCGCTGCACTGCTCCCCAAACCACGGGCTAATGGAAGTTCACTTGCCATTTCAACACGGCAGGCAGGTAGTTGTTTTCCGTATTGCTCCGCTATTTTTTTGGCAATGACGTATAGTAAATGCTCTTGCAGTTCAAACTCTTTAGGACCATTATTATCGAGGTGGATAATTTCCCAACTATCCTGTAAAGTCACGGTTAACTTTAAGTAAAGGGATAAGCCAAGCCCTATTGAATCAAAGCCTGGACCTAGATTTGCTGTGCTCCCAGGAACCGTGATTTCCCACATGTTACTCATAGTACGCCCTCGATATATTTTCGAATTTCTTCTTCATCGTTTTTAAGTGAAACAACATCTACTGTCGAGACATTCATGGCCGTATCAGGATCTTTTAATCCATTCCCCGTAAAAATTGTCACAACTTTAGAGCCCTTTGCAATTTTGCCATTTTCCACTGATTTAATAACGCCAGCTAGTGATGCCGCTGAGCCTGGTTCAACGAAGATTCCTTCAGTGCCAGCAATTAATTTGTAAGCAGCTAAAATTTCTTCGTCTGTAACTGAGTCAATAATACCACCAGACTCATCGCGAGCTGCTTCTGCAAATTCCCAACTTGCAGGATTCCCGATACGAATAGCCGTTGCCACTGTCTCAGGATTAGCAATAGGTTCACCTTTTACAATTGCTGCTGCACCTTCAGCTTCAAAGCCGAACATTTTTGGTAAACCAGAACCCTTTGCTGCATCGTATTCTTTAAAGCCTTTCCAGTACGCAGTAATGTTACCTGCGTTACCAACAGGGATGCAAAGATAGTCTGGAGCTTTTCCTAAAGCATCTACAATTTCAAATGATGCCGTTTTTTGCCCCTCGATGCGGAATGGATTTACCGAGTTTACAAGTGCCACTGGAGTTGTTTCACTTACTTGACGAACAATATTTAATGCATCATCAAAATTACCGTCGATTTCGATAATCTTTGCACCATACATTGTTGCTTGGGCTAGCTTACCTAAGGCTACTTTTCCTTTAGGGATAACGACTATGGACTGGATTCCAGCGCGAGTTGCATAAGCTGCTGCTGCGGCTGATGTGTTACCAGTTGAAGCACAAATAACGCATTTGCTACCTTCTTCAATCGCTTTTGCAACGGCAAACACCATACCACGATCTTTAAAGGAACCAGTTGGATTTGCACCTTCAATTTTTCCATAAAGCTCAATGCCTAGTTTTTTAGATAGATTTACTAAATGTATAAGAGGCGTATTGCCTTCGTTTAAAGTTAGAGCAGGTGTATTTTCTGTTACGGGTAAAAAATGTTTATATTCCTCAATTAGGCCTTTCCACATAACGTTTACGATCTCCTTTTGTTCTTATAGAAAGAACAGTTGTTTTTGTATAAAAGACATTTTAACGCAAATTGCCCTATGTTTTCAATAGAATTTCATAAATTGTCTAAACAATTCGGTAATTTAAATTTTTGCTTGTCACTTTCTTGAAACAACTGTATAGTAAACTTATGATGTAAAGTCAAGTGTAAAGACAGGTGGTTAAAATGACGATAAACACAGTATCAACAGATAAATTTCAACAATCTATTTCGCGTAATAAGCTTTTGGGGGTAGCGGGAGTAGGCTGGCTTTTCGATGCAATGGACGTAGGAATATTATCGTTCGTTATTGCTGCATTAGCAGCTGATTGGGGATTAACGCCAAGTCAGTCGGGTTGGATTGGTAGCATAAACTCAATTGGTATGGCTGTAGGTGCTCTTGTTTTCGGCGTACTTGCCGATAAAGTGGGACGTAAACAAATTTTTATGTGGACGCTTGTATTATTTTCGATTGCGAGTGGCTTGTCTGCATTTACCACTACATTAGCTGCTTTTATGACACTACGCTTTTTAGTAGGTATGGGGTTAGGGGGAGAATTGCCAGTGGCGTCGACGTTAGTTTCTGAGAGTGTAGAAGCTAAAGAGCGTGGGCGCGTAGTTGTTTTGCTAGAAAGTTTTTGGGCGGCGGGGTGGTTAATTGCTGCATTGATATCGTATTTTGTTATTCCTTCATGGGGATGGCGTAGTGCTTTATTGTTAACAGCAATTCCGGCAATATATGCAATTTATCTTCGTTGGAACTTGCCAGATTCACCACAATTTACTGTAAAGGCTGCGTCTAAGAAACGTAGAGTTATGCAAAATATTCGAGAAGTATGGTCGAAAAAATATGTACGCTCGACAGTTATGTTATGGGTGCTATGGTTTACGGTTGTTTTCTCGTATTACGGTATGTTTTTATGGCTACCGAGTGTTATGGTTGGTAAAGGCTTTGATATGATTACGAGCTTTAAATATGTTCTCATTATGACGCTTGCGCAGCTACCAGGTTATTTTACAGCTGCTTGGTTTATAGAAAAATTCGGAAGGAAGTTTGTACTTGTTTCTTATTTAATTGGTACAGCAGTAAGTGCGTTTATTTTTGGTAATGCGGAAACACTAGTAGTGCTATTAACATCTGGGATGTTTTTATCGTTCTTCAACTTAGGAGCATGGGGTGCGCTTTATGCTTATACACCAGAGCAGTATCCTGCAATTATTCGTGGAACGGGTGCAGGAATGGCGGCAGCTGTTGGGCGCATCGGTGGTATTTTTGGACCCTTGTTAGTAGGCTCTTTATTAACAGCAGGTTATGATATTGGTTTTATTTTTGCTATTTTCTGTGGAGCGATTATTATCGGTGTTGTTGGGGTAATATTCTTAGGTAGAGAAACGAAACAAATTGAATTAGAATAACAAAAATAATCATGTCTTGGATGAACTATAATCCAAGGCATTTTTATCAATTGATTTACATAAAAATTAGAGGTTATTAATTTTTATTCAAATATTTTTAAAAATCTGTTAAAATCACAAAATAAGGTTCGTCACTGAAAATGGGGATGACATTTGGTTAAAAACGTATAGTACGTGGATCAATTGATTGCAGGCTAGGGGTTTATTGGTAATACCCGTGGCTACAGATGTAACCTTGGAGCGAGCTTCGCTAGGAAAGCTTATAGTCGCAACGGAAATCAACTCTTGTCCTATAAGGTTGATTCAGCGATAAACTATTGATAATAGAACATTTTTTGTCTCTTTTATATTAGCGAGTTAAAGCATTGAAGATTTTTCAGAAAAGTCATTGTATTCAGATTGTAATCGTGATACTGTATTTTTAACTTCTTTCAGCAATTATTTTCCGTACCGAAAGCGTAGCGACACATCCATGCATTTAAACGCCCGATGAAAGAAGTTAAAGCCTTCAGCCGATTACGGATGCATTGTTTATTTAAAGTGAAGCGACAGCAACAAATGTTTTCTGTGCGACAGCAACAATTAGGTCGAGGCATAATTGATCCGAATTTAGAGTCAGTAGGAAACAATCTCCGTTCGTGATAATTTCATTGAAAGAAAGGTTGTTAGAAATGAGCATTAAAGAAGAAATAGAAAAAAGATTTGTTAGGCTGTCAAAAGGCCAGCGTAAAGTTGCACAATTTGTTATGAGTAACCCTACAGTTGTAATTGGTAATGGAGCAGCAGAAGTTGGTAGACAGGCAAATGTTAGTGAATCAACAGTTATTCGTTTTTGTTATGCGATGGATTTGATGGGCTATGTAGAGCTTCAAGACAAGGTTAGAAGCTATTTAATGGCTCAAAATGGTGAGAGTCTTCAACCTACATATTTTTCAAGTAAGCGGGATATTCCGAGATTTGGTAAGGTAATGCAACGCGATATTCAAAATATTCAAGAGACGATTCATTTGATTAACGATAATATGCTTCAAAAAAGCTCAAAGTGGATGCATGAAGCAGAGAACGTTTATATTTTAGGTACACGTCAAGCTGCGTCCATTGCAAATTGGTTATCGTATACAATGAAAACTTTACGTCCAAATGTAAAACAGCTTCGCTCAGAATCAGACGATATCGTACAACAAATTAACAGTATGGGAGAGCAGACGACATTAATAGTTTTTGCAGGGGACAAGTCTTCAAATGACATTCAAACGATTGTAGAAATTGCCAAGAAGAAAAAAGCTAAAATTATTGCTATTACTGGTTCGGCGTTGTCTTCTATTCGGGAATATGCAAGTGCATTATTTACTCTAAGTCTGAAAAAGCAATCTTCATTGGATGTTATTCCAGTAGTATTTTCGTTTTTACATGCGCTAATTGAGGAAATGGTTAGTCAGGATAAAGCACAATATGAGAAATACCAGCAATCATATGAGCAATTAGAAAATAATTTGTTATTTTTAGATGCAGCAAGAGAGAAGCAAGTTTTCTAAACGTTTTACAACGCGTAGAAAACGTAAAATCTGGCTACACATAAAAAAGATGTCCAAATAAGTTTTAGACATCCTTGAAAAAGAAGCTTATAAAATTTTACTTAAGCTATATTCGTTAATAAAGGTATCATTTAATTTAATAGCGTTTTGTCGGATACCTTCTTGCTGAAAATCTAGTTTTTTAAACAGTTGTAAAGCACATTCATTATGTTCCATAACAGATGCTTCTAAGCGCGAAATATCCCGCTGTTTAGACCATTGTTCAACTGCTTTCATCAGCTCTGAACCAATACCTTGTCGTTGATGCTCTTTCTTAACAGCTAGACGCACTGATGCAACATGCTTAGTTTTAGAATGTTTATAGCCATGGATAACGGCATAACCAGCAAAATTACCATTTAATATACAAAGTAAAATTGTACGGTTTTTTAATTGTTTCCAATTGCTTAAATCTTTACGAAGCTGTTGAACTGTGAGATCCAATTCATTTTCCATGTTATACATGAAGTCAGTTTGTTGGAAAATTTCTTCTTGTAAATGAATAAAAGATCTGGCATCTGATGCTTCAATTGCTCGAATTATGTATGCAGATGGGTTTTCGTCATCTTTAGAAATATTACTCGTAGTCTTCATTTGTGTACGCGAGAAAGATACACTGGTACCGAGTTTAACATCAATGACATAGTAGCCTGCATTTGTCCATGACAAATAGTGAGAGAGAGGGGGCTTTGTTTTCTTCCACCAGCTCCTATTCAAGTAAGCTGCATTTGGCAAGGCTTGTCCCATAATGTTTTCGAGTTCGCTAAATGATAAAGTAATTTCTTGTTGTAAAGCTACTTCAAAATAATTTGCTAAAGGAATATACTTTTTTTCCATCTTCTTTGTCATCGTGATCCCCATTTCCTGTATATCCTAATATATATATAGACTACCTGATAATAGCATAAAATTATGGTTTCTTAAACATGAAAACACAACTATATATCTATTTATAGTAAATCTTTTTTATAAACTACGTATTATTATCATTAAGTGTTATAAATAGGATGTTATTAACAGATAAATATATTAAATTCAATAATATACCATAGTTGGTTCTGATGGGTGATTTTTGTGGATTCCCCACCGTGAAGTGAGGTTGATTTCCGTTCATGCTGTGCGCTTTCCTCTGGGCGTCCATTCTTCACCTAAATCTACTAATTCACATGACATAGATTTCTACACAAGTAGTCTCTTTGTAGCTTCTTTTATGGTAGGGAAGGTAAGCAAGAGATCAAATATTTTATAATAGTAAATTTTAACTTCTTTCAGCGGTTGTCCAAAACATCCGCTACTGCTGCTACACTTTCGCACAATAAACATTTGTTGACCTAAAGGCTCTAACGGTTGTCACTCCTTGCTGGTTCCGAACGCAATTATGCCGAGGCTTAATATTGGTAGTAGATCCTTTGTAGTAGATCCTTTATAGATAAACTTTCACTTTATATCATGTTTGCTCATAAGGTATGGTAAAATAAAATATAAATGTTATTGCCATTTAGGAGGAATAATTTCAATGAGTAAAGTTTTAGTTTTTGGTCATAAAAATCCAGATACAGACACAATTACATCTGCAATTGTATATGCATATTTAAAACAGCAAATTGGCGTTGATGCTGAAGCGGTACGCCTTGGAGAAGTAAATAACGAAACTCAATTTGCTTTAGATAAATTCGGCTTTGAGGCACCTCGTTTAATTTCATCAGTAGTTGGAGAAGCAGAAAAAGTAATCCTTGTAGACCACAATGAATTCCAGCAATCTGCTGATGGCATTGAAGAGGTACAAATTACGGAGGTTATTGATCATCACCGTATTGCCAACTTCCAAACGGCTGATCCACTATACTACCGTGCAGAACCTGTGGGCTGTACTGCAACGATTTTAAATAAAATCTTCAAAGAGCATGGCGTAGCAATTCCTGCAAACATTGCTGGATTAATGCTTTCTGCTATCGTTTCTGATACATTATTATTCAAATCACCAACTTGCACTGAGCAAGATGTAAAAGCTGGTGAGGAGCTAGCGAAAATTGCAGGTGTTGATGCCGCTGAATACGGTTTAGCAATGCTTAAAGCAGGCGCTGACCTTTCAGATAAATCATTAGAAGATCTTTTATCATTAGATGCAAAAGAATTCCAATTCGGTGAATATAAATCTGTAGTAGCTCAAGTAAACGCTGTCGATATTAACGATGTACTTGGTCGCCAAGAGGAATTAGAAATTTTATTAAATAAAAATGTTGCGGAAAATGGTTTAGATTTATTTTTCTTTGTTGTAACAGATATTTTAAACAATGATTCAACAGCAGTTGCAGTTGGACAAGTAGCAGAGGCTGCAGCAAAAGGATTTGGCGCGGAGCTTGTGAATAATCGCGTTCTTTTACCAGGTGTTGTATCTCGTAAAAAACAAATCGTTCCAGTTTTAACGGATGCATTGAAATAATGAGGAAAGGTTGCCTTGAAAAAGGCAACCTCTTTTTTTAATCTAGTTTTAATGAGTGTACAGCAGGTCCTTCAAGAACTTCTCCTTTGGCATTATAACGAGAGCCGTGACACGGGCAATCCCATGTTTCGTCGGCTTCATTCCATTTTGTTTTACAACCTAAATGCGTGCAAGTTGGTGAATTTGCGTGTTTTACATAACCCGCTACGAACTCCTTTGCTACAAAGCCTCCTACCTTTAGCATTTGCATAAACTGAGCTCCAAATTTTGTGCGTGCTGGAGAATAAAGAGGTATGGCACCATCTTCATTCCTTGCTCCTGTTATTAGGGATGATAAAATATCCCCCGCTACAAAAGAATTGGAAATTCCCCATTTTCGATAGCCAGTTGCAATGAAAACATTAGGCAATGATGGTGTAATTTTTCCAACATAAGGGACCATATCAGGTGTTTCAATGTCCTGTGCGGACCAGCGATAGATTGCCTCTTGATCGAAATGTGCCTTCATTTCATTTTGAATGGCCTCATAATAGGGTTCCGTATTAGTCGTTTCACCTGCAATATGATTAGCGCCACCTAACACTAGATAGTGCTCGTCGTTAATAGTAGCTGTCCGAATAGAGCGAGTTGGATTATCTACGCATAAATATTGACCTTGTAGTGTATCGGTAATTTTACTAGCAACCATATAGGAACGACTATTAGAAAGTTTAAAAAGGTGAAGTCCTCTAAAGGCTTCGATTGGATAGTGTGTGCACAAAATAAGCTTGTTGTATTGAACCGACATATTGTTTGCGGTATGTAAGCTATTCTGAGGTATATTTAATTGCTGAACACGGGTATTTGTGTAGATTTTTGCGCCCATTGATAATGCTTCTTTTACAAGGAAATTACAAGCTTCTACAGGGTGTATTTGAGCCTGCTGGGACATACTAAGTGCTTTTGTAACTGGGAAGGGAAGCTCTGTATCAGAAGTGATTTTTGCCTTAATATTTAATACTTTATAGGCATTCCATTCTTTTAATAATTGGGCATAGCCTTCTTTTGTTTGGCAATAAAGCAAGGAATCTACTTGTTGAATACTTTCTTTAGGGAGTAATTGTAATGCATTCTCTACAGCTATTTGGTTGAGCTGATAATAGAGTCGTGCCTCATCTACAGAAAGTTTTTCAATAAGGTTAGCATAAACTAAGCTATGCTGTGCAGTTAATTTTCCTGTTGAATTACCAGTTGTACCATGGCCGATATGGGAATTTGCTTCAAGTAAGACCACATCTACTCCTGATTTTGCTAAGACATATGCTGTATATAGTCCAGTCAATCCTCCACCGATTATACATACATCACAAGTTGTTGATGCAGGCAGTGATGGTAGCGAAATGGGATTAATTGTTCCGAGCCAAAGAGATTGTGTCATACATAACCCTCACATTGTTTTTACGTACAGTATGTAGATTGATTTGAAAATTTATGCAATGAAGCTTAAAAATTGCCTTGCTATATTTACTATCGCTACAATGTAGTAAAGGGAGCGTGACTACTTATGAAAATTGAAATTTGGTCAGATTATGTATGTCCATTTTGTTATATCGGTAAAAAGCAACTAGAGCAGGCGATTCAGGATACGGGTTATGCGGGGCAGGTAGAGCTCGTTTATAAAAGCTATCAACTTGACCCAACAACACCCGTGGATACGAATGTGTCTACGTATGAGGCATTGGCGAAAAAGTATGGAATGTCGCTAGAAAAAGCGAAGGAAATGACGCAAGGTGTTGCTGCTCGCGCTAAAGAAGTTGGTCTAGATTTTAACTTTGATAATTCAATGGAGGAAAATACATTAAAAGCGCATCGTCTAGTAAAATGGGCACAACAACAAGGCGATATTACAGCACTTGTCGAAGCACTATTATCCAGTTATTTTATTGAAGCAAAGCGCATTGGTCAAGATGATGTATTAATCGATATTGCTGAGCAAGTAGGTCTGAACCGTGAAGAAGTTGCAAAGGTTCTATCTAACGATGATTTTAAAATAGACGTAGAGACTGATATACAAGAAGGGCTACAACTTGGCGTAAGGGGGGTACCGTTCTTTGTGTTAAATCGTAAGTATGGTATTTCTGGGGCACAACCTCAAGAAGTATTTGAAGAAACTTTACGTAAAGTGGCTGAGGAAGAGGGCTTACTACCAGGATTAAAGATGGCAGGCTCAGAAGATGGAGGAGTTTGTACTGATGATAGTTGTAAATTTTAATTCTGAAGGTAAGTTTTAATAGAATCTGGTCACTTTGAGAATGAAGGCGATCTGACTATAACAACATTTAGGTTAGGACCTCGAAAATGTTGGGTTACCTTAAAAGAATATTCTCGAAACACGGTACGCATATCGTGTGGCAAAGATGATTGGAATGGAGATTGGGCGACTCCTTGGGGTGATAAGAGCCTAAAGCGGCTCATCGGACGCCCCCGGGAAGCTTTGCTCTGTGCGAAAGCGAATTGACAGCAACAAATGTTTTTATCTGTGCGAAAGCGAAGCGACAGCAACAAATGTTTTTATCTGTGCGAAAGCGAAGCGACAGCAACAAAGCGTTCAGTTGGAATGGAAAACAACCTTACGTTATGGTGTAAATATTAAATCAACTATATTTCGGTCAAAAGTCTGAGTCTACTAACGTTGACTTTTTTCGTAAATTTTTTTAATATACTTATATATCTTGAATTCGAGATATTAAACTTTGGTTTTAAGGGAGAATTTGTATAATGAATGTATTAGTAGTAAAAGCTAACAACCGACCAGATGGTATTTCAACAAAAATGTATGACACATTTATGGAAAATGTACAAGGTGTAGATGTAACGACTTTTGACGTATTTGCAGAAGATATGCCTTATTTCGGTCAAGATCTTTTCAATGCTTTTGGTAAAGTTCAAAGCGGCGAAGCGTTAACTGACATTGAATCACGTCTTTTAGCAGCAAAACAAAAAGCTATGGATGCTTTAACTGCAGCTGATGTTGTTGTATTTGCTTTCCCGCTTTGGAACTTAACAATCCCAGCGAAATTACAAACTTTCATTGACTATGTATTCCAAGCTGGTTATACATTTAAATATAATGAAAACGGTCAATTAGAAGGCTTAATGACTGACAAAAAAGTAGTTATTTTAAATGCTCGTGGTGGCTACTATTCTGCACCTGAAGCACAACCAATGGAAATGTCAGTTAACTACATTAAAAATGTTGTTGGCATGTTCGGTATGGAAATTATCGAAGAGGTTATCATTGAAGGTCATAACGCGTCACAAGATAAAGCACAAGAAATTATTGCAAATGGCCTAGAAGCGGTTAAAAAAGTAGCTCAATCTTTACAAACTGTAAATGCATAATAAAGTATTTTTTAATAAAAGTTCTCTCTAATCTGAGAGAACTTTTTTTATGGCTTTCTTAGAGGTATGGTAATGATGAAGAGGTCTAAAATATTGATATTATGGGCTTATTGTTAATTTACATTTAATAACATCACATTGTGTGAATAACTATGAAATGATATTAATCTATCGTTTTTGAGTAAAGTGTTTTGTTATTTGGTTAAAAATACATACAATTAGGACTATTCGTTCAGTTAATAAAGCGATTAGTATAATATAATAGGAATCGTAGGAAAATATTAGAGTTTTAAGGAGGGTATTTCATGAACAAGAAATTAATGACTAAATTCTTGGCTATGTTACTTGTTCTATTCACGGTCTTACCATTTGGACTATCCGCCAATGCTGCATCAAACGATGTAACACGCGGGGACTATGTGAAAGAATTAGTAGAAAGCTTGAATGTAGAGCTAGGTGATGGTTCCAAAATTGCCTTTACTGACGTCTCAAAGGATTTAGCCCCGTATGTAGAAAAAGCAGTAGAATTGAAGCTTATTAAAGGTAAAACTGCGACATTGTTTGACCCAAATGATAAATTGACACGTCAACAAGCATTTGTTATTTCTGCTCGTGGATTAGTCAATGAAAACGCTCCGCTTTCTGTATTAGATCAGTTTAAAGATGCAGCTCAAATTGCAACAACACATAAGCAAGATATAGCAAATGCTGTTGCTGCAAACATATTACAAGGCTTTGAAGATAACACAATTCGTCCTGATGATTATGTAACAACTGAGCAAATGCAAAGTATTATTGAACGCTTTGTAGCCGAATACAAATTACCTACAACTACAACTAAAGTAGATCTTCAAATTTTAGGAACAACAGATATTCATACAAACCTTGCAAATTATAATTATTTCTTAGATACTGAATCAGCTGATTTAGGTTTAGCAAACACAGCAACATTAATTGAACAAGCCCGTGCTGAGAATCCAAACACATTATTATTTGATAATGGTGATTTAATTCAAGGAACGCCACTTGGATCTTATAAAGCGTTGGAGAGCGTTTTAAAGCCAGGTGAAGTTCATCCAGCGATTGCAGCACTAAATGCGCTGAAATATGATGGTGGAACTTTAGGGAACCATGAGTTCAACTATGGTTTAGAGTTTTTAGATGAAGTATTAAATGATGCAAAATATCCAGTCGTAAATGCAAACACCTACGACGCTAAAACAAAAGAGCGTATGTATACACCTTATGTAATTCTTGATAAAGAGGTTGTCGACAATAAAGGTAAAAAGCACACACTTAAAGTTGGCGTTACAGGTATCGTACCTACGAAAATTGTTGAATGGGATGCTATTCATTTAGCAGGCAAAGTAGAAATGCAAGAACCAGTTGAAGCGGTGAAAGAGGTTGTACCAGAAATGCAAAAAGCAGGTGCAGACGTAATTGTGGTACTTTCACACTCAGGTATTGGTGAGGATACTTACGTAAAAGGTAACGAGAACGTAGGATACCAAATTTCTGAGATTGAAGGGGTAGACGCTTTAATTACAGGTCACTCTCATTTAACATTCCCTGGTGACTATAAAAATCTTAAAAATGTTGATCAAGAAAAAGGGACAATAAACGGAGTACCTACTGTAATGGCAGGAAGCTATGGTAGCTATCTTGGAGTCATTGATTTAAAGCTAAAACAACAAGGCTCTAAATGGGTTGTAGTGAATGGGCAAGGCTCTATCCGTTCTATTAAACAAGAAGGCTTACAACCATCTAAAACTGTTTTAAATGTAATTAAAGAAGCGCATGAAGGTACGCTAAAGTATATACGTCAGCCTGTTGGTGAGACAACGGCACCAATTCAAAGCTACTTCTCGATGGTTCAAGATGATCCTTCTATTCAAATTGTGACACAAGCTCAAAAATGGTTTATTGAAAAAGAGTTAAAAGGTACTGCTGATGAAAACACACCAATACTTTCTGCCGGTGCTCCTTTCAAGGCAGGCTCCCGCAATAACCCTACAGATTACACAAACATTCCTGTAGGTCCGCTTGCGATTAAAAATATGGCAGACATCTATTATTACGATAATACTGTTGCAACGATTAAAGTAACAGGTGCACAAGCAGTTGAATGGTTAGAAATGGCTGCTGGTATTTTTGCAACAATTGATCCAAATAAAACGGAAGAACAAAATATTATTGACCCAGAAGCACGTTCTTATAATTTTGATGTATTAGATGGTTTAACATATCAAATCGATGTAACATCTCCGGCGAAATATGATAGTCGAGGTATTCTGAAAGATAAAAAAGCAAATCGTATTAAAAACGTACAATACAACGGTAAACCAATCGATTTAAATCAGGAATTTATCATCATTACGAATAATTACCGCGTGGGTGGTTCTTATGGTACCACATTTAAAAATACAGATGGCTCTAACATAACAAACTATGCTTATGAAAATCGCCAAGCTGTCATTGATTACGTTATGGAAAATAAAACAATTAATCCTGCTGCGGATAACAACTGGTCATTTGTACCGTTCCCAGCCAATACAAAAATAATTTACAACTCTGCTAAGGATGCACAAAAGGCCATTCCTGTAGGTAGTAATATCGAATATTTAGGAGATACTGAAGGCGGCTTTGCTAAATATTTAATTAAGTAATAATGAAATGTTAAAAGGAGAGTGCGTTGTTAAACGCTACTCTCCTTTTTGTGTCGCTCAAATGCATGATAACGTGTGCCTTGAAATGACAATAAGCCTAAATCATCTTCTGCAAGCTGTCCATAATTACGACCATTCATTTTTAATTCTAGACGATCGCCACTTTGTACTTCAAACGTTACATAGTACGATGTATAGGCACTAGAGTTACCAGAACCTCCACTAGTATTCGAACGTTTTGTTACGACTTTAGCGGGTACTGTTAATAATGGTTCATTGTTGTTTTTCGCCCATTGTAAGATATTTTTAATAATAGTAAATGCTATAATACCGAACACGATAATAAACATTATTGAAATAAAACTAGGTACAAAAGAGAATTCATCAAACCCAACCATAAAATGGCCTCCAATCTAAGAAATATTGTGCCTAAAGTCGTTATAAAGGCGGATGTTACAGAATTCAGAAGTTGTTTATCGGTAGCGACAGCTACACTTATGCCTATGCATAAGTGATTAGTTAAATCTATATATATAGCAAACTTCTTATCTTCTAGTTTTTCAATATATGTAGACGTAAATAAAGTTTTTGGATTAATGTCAGTGATCAGGGAGATACAGATTCATCACGAACAAAGTCTTTTGGCGAAACCCTAGCAACAGAGACCATTGTTTAATGTTTGAAAATATCCTCATATGTCGTACAGAAAAACCAATAGATGAATGACTAAAATATCGTTGGAAAAGAACCAATATCTTACAAGAATAATAAAATAAACAATTCAGATATTCAATGAGTTTTTAGAAAAAATGAGAGAATATTACATTGAAAAAAGTTCATTTTGTGAATGTTTAAAATGAAACCTTAAACCGTAAGACAGTTTTGTTAAGATACACAATGGAAGGAGTCATAATAATAAAATCATGCGCATCTATATAGAAGTAAGTTGCCATTTTCATTGCAGATATTAAATGACCCTTACTCACCTCTCATCGAACGGCCACGGCTAATCTCTATGGCATAAGGACAAAGTTAGATAAGATACTTTAACGTTGAATCTAAATTAAATCCAAAAATGCCCATAGGTTACAATTAGTAATTAAATTAATAAAAGTAAACAAATTATTGTTAGTAAATAAGTTACTTCAAATTTACTTTTTTAAAAATAATCGTTACAATAGAGTACATAAGAGGTGAAAAAAATGAATGAGTCAAATTTATGTCCTCGTTTAGCTAAAGCAATGGATTTAATTGGGAAACGCTGGACAGGGCTAATTTTATATCAATTATTAGATGGACCACAGCGCTTCAATGAAATAGAATCTTCATTACCTGTAAGCGGTCGTTTATTATCCGAACGTTTAAAAGAGCTAGAAAAAGAAGGGCTTGTTGAACGAAAAGTATATTCAGAGGTACCGGTACGTGTTGAGTATTCTTTGACGGATAAAGGTTGGGCACTAGAAGGAGCAATTCGTAATATCGAATTATGGGCATCGAGTTGGCTTTAATTTTGTGAAGGCTATCTAGAAATTTCTGATGGATAGATAAACATTGCACATATGTAATACTAATGACTATGAATTTCCTATTCATCATCTCTGCTGGGACTCTCGCTACCCGTTAAGGCGAGAAAAAAGAACCTTCATTTTACTTGTCAAATTGGGGTTCTAAATCCATACTAGTGTAGAGTAAGAAGGACGTTAGAAAGGAATTAGCTCTTATGACAAAAGAACAATGGGCAGCGGATTTAGCACAGAGCGTTAATCCGGCCAATATTAAGTTAAATGAATCATTACAGCAATATACTATGACAAAATTAGGCGGTAAAGCGGATGTTTTCGTTCTCGTTGAAACTGAGGAAGAGGCAGCAACAGTTATTCGCTATGCCCATAAGAATAATATACCTTTATTAATGTTAGGTAATGGATCTAATATGGTCGTTCGTGATGGCGGTCATCGAGGGATCGTTGTTACATTTTCATTTTTAGATGAGATTCGCATTAATGGTGACCATGTTTACGCGCAAAGTGGTGCGCTTATTAAGGATGTATCAAAACTGGCTGCGGCAGCATCTTTAACAGGTTTTGAATTTGCATGTGGTATCCCTGGTTCAGTTGGGGGAGCTATGGCAATGAATGCAGGTGCTTATGGCGGTGAAATTAAGGATATTATTATTTCTTCGAAAGTATTAACAAAAGAAGGCGAAATTTTAATATTATCGAAAGATGAACTTGAACTTAGTTATCGTCATAGTATCATTGCGAAGAAGGGGTATTATGTATTATCATCCGAGTTTCAATTAGCAAAAGGTGTACAGGAAGAAATTGATGCAAAAATTGCTGATTTAACGTTTCAGCGAGAATCTAAGCAACCGTTAGAATACCCATCTGCAGGAAGTGTTTTTAAGCGCCCACCAGGTCACTTTGCTGGCAAGCTTATTCAAGATAGCGGCTTACAAGGAAAAGGCGTAGGTGATGCAGAAGTATCAACGAAGCATGCAGGCTTTATTGTTAATAAAGGTAATGCAACGGCTACTGACTATATTGCAACAATCCAAATGGTACAACGAGTAGTGAAAGAAAAGTTTGGCATCGACTTAGAAACAGAAGTAAAAATCGTTGGTGACGACCTATAGGATACTACGCCCTTCGTTAATAGTGAAGGGCGTTTTTTTGAGGAGTGAAACAGAAAATGAAGTTTATATCATGGAATGTTAATGGAATTAGAGCCTGCCTAGGTAAAGGGTTTTTAGATTTCTTCAATCATGTAGATGCAGATTTTTTCTGTATACAAGAAACAAAGTGTCAGGCTAATCAAGTGGAGATTTCTCTTGAGGGATATGAGCAATATTGGAATTATGCAGAGAAGAAAGGTTATTCAGGTACAGCGATCTTTACAAAACATACTCCACTTGCAGTACGTTATGGTGTTGGTGATGATGAATCGCAGGGAGAGGGCAGAATTATTACACTAGAGTATGAAGATTTTTACTTAGTGAATGTTTATACCCCGAATTCACAGCGTGATTTAGCTAGACTACCTCTTCGTTTAGAGTGGGAGGATCGATTAGCGTTATATTTAAAAGAGTTAGATTGTAAGAAGCCTATTGTCTACTGCGGTGATTTAAACGTTGCACATATGGACATTGATTTAAAAAATGCGAAGTCTAATGTTGGTAATTCAGGTTTTACATATGAAGAACGTGAAAAAATGACGGAGCTATTGGCAAGTGGTTTTGTAGATTCATTCCGCTACATGTATCCAGATACAACAGATCACTATACATGGTGGTCTTATATGAATAAAGTACGCGAGCGTAATATCGGATGGCGTATTGACTACTTTATTGTTTCTGAGAGACTAAAGAACAACATAAATGAAGCTAGCATTCATTCACATATTATGGGCAGTGATCATTGTCCGATTGAATTACAGCTAAATAACTAGTTTTTAAGAATCGTATTTTCTAAAAGGAGATACGATTTTTTTTATACTGCAACGCAATTAATGACACCCGCTATAAAGAAGTTAAATTTCAAAACTTTTTAAAGGATTTGAAAGCGGGTAAAAGAATATATTGCAAAAAGGGGGGTGGGATATGAGAAAGTTTACGTGGAAAAAGTGGCTACTGGCTATAGCGGGATTTTTAGCTGTAGTAGCTATTATTGCATTTATTGGATTTACATGGTTTATGAATAAATCAAAGCCAGAAATTGATGGAGAGCTTTCGTTGAACGTGCTAGATGAAGATGTAACTGTCACAAGGGATGACAAGGGAATCCCTCATATTTTTGCAAAAACAGATGCAGATTTATATCGTGCGCAAGGCTATGTTCAAGCGCAAGATCGACTGTTTCAAATGGATTTAGCGCGAAGACAAGCTAGTGGTCGTTTGTCGGAAATAATCGGTGAGGCAACTATTGATACTGACAAACATTTCCGAACGTTTAGCTTGCGTGAGGCAGCTGAAAAATCATTATCTATCTATGATAGAGAAAGTAGACAGGTACTTGAGTGGTTTGCAGATGGCGTCAATGCTTTTATTACACAGGCTAAGGAAAATAATACATTAAGCTATGAATTTGCATTACTAGGCTACGAACCAGAGGAATGGTCCGTTGTAGATTCTCTTACTATTGGTAAATATATGGCCTATGATTTAGGGGGTAATTGGAATACGCTGGCGTTCCGTCATTGGGCTTTACAAAACTTTGGTGAAGAAAAAGCTAAAGAATTATTTATAAAGTATCCTGAAAACGCTTCATCTATTATTACGGCAAATAAAGACAATCCCGTAGCCGTGGCAGGGCATTTTAAGACAGAGCTGTTGCCAAATGAATTTAACGGCAGTAATAACTGGGTTGTATCGGGGAAGAAAACAAAAAACGGTACGCCAATTTTAGCAGATGATCCACATTTAGGGCTGAGTACACCATCTATTTGGTATCAAATGCATCTGCAATCTCCTGAGCAAAATGTGAGTGGCGTAATTTTTGCGGGTGTCCCGGGCATTATTTTAGGTCACAACGATAACATTGCATGGGGTGTAACAAATGTTGGACCTGATGTACAGGATTTATATATTGAAATACCTAATCCGAATAATCCGACACAGTTCCGCTATGATGGTAAGTGGGAGCAAGCAGAGGTGCGTAATGAACCGATAAAGGTAAAGGACGGAGAAACGGTAGATTTTAATGTCGTTGTCACACGTCACGGCCCAATCATGACAGATTTAGCTTTTAAAGATACGGAGCCTACAGCACAGTTTTCGATGCAGTGGACGGCACTACAACCAACGACAGAACTTCGTGCAGTGTTAGGCTTTAATAAGTCAAAATCCTGGGGTGAATTTGAAAAAGCATTAGAGGATTTTAAGGCACCAGCTCAAAATTTCGTTTTTGCATCAAAGGATGGCACAATTGCGTATAAAGCGAATGGTCAAATTCCGATTCGAAAACAAGGGGACGGGCAATTGCCGGTACCAGGTGATTCTAGTGACTATGGGTGGAAGGGCTTTATCCCGTGGGATGAGCTTCCGACTGTAGTAAACCCAGATGAAGGCTTTATTGCAACAGCGAATAATGAAGTTATTGGGGAAGAATATCCTTATCATATAACAGATTTCTGGGCACAGCCTTATCGTTTTGAACGGATTAAGGAAGTTTTAGCGGCGAATGACTCTTTAACGGTGGAAGACATAAAGAAATTACAAATGGATCAGCATAACTTATATGCTCGTGAGTTTTTACCCTATTTATTAACATCAATAAAAGCACAAGATCAGAATGGGAAATATAAAGATGTAATTAAATTATTAGAGAATTGGGACATGGTAGATGCAAAGGATTCAGGGGCGCCATTAGTGTTCCATACATTTATGGAAAAGTTACAGGAAGTGTTATTTAAGGATCAGATGCCAGAAGATATGTATGAATTAATGTATGGGAAATTTAATATTACAGACCAGCTTTTACGTACAGCTTATGCTGGTAAGAATAGCATATGGATTGAGGAGCAAGGTGGAGTGGATGCAACAGTTTACAAGGCGTTAGAGCTCACTGTCGCACAAATAGAAGATCAATTCGGCAAAAACGTATCGAAATGGAAATGGGGTAACTTCCATCAGCTTACCTTTGACCATACATTAGGTAAAGCTTCACCGATTCTTGCAGCATATTTTAATGCTAAAAAAGTTCCTATTGGTGGTTCAAAGGTTACTGTTCAAGCTGCTGATAATGACTTAGCTGGAAATGTTAATCATGGAGCATCATGGCGCTTTGTTGTTGATGTTGGAGATTTAAGTTCAGCCTATCATATTGTTGGTCCCGGACAGAGTGGACATGTAAAATCAGCTTGGTATCAAGATCAAGTAATGGATTGGGCTAATGGAGATTATCATCAAACGTTTGTGAGAAAAGAAGATATTAAAGGTAAGACGTTGCGTTTAAAAGCCAAATAGGATGAAAGGCTATAAGAATTAAATGCGTTTTTATATTATGACAATAAAAAATTCCTTTCTATTTTCGGGTAGAAAGGAATTTTTTTGTATTTGAAACAATTTATTTTACACATTGAAGTGCTAGATTTTTTACTTGTATATAAAGATATTTTTTAAAGCGGTGATATAAATCATTTACATTCAAATATTCATTTGAATATGATGGAATATTATGTTATATTGAAAACAATCAAACAAACATTTGAATGAGGTGATGAAAAAATGTCAAAAGAAGTATGTGAAATAACACATGTTGATGAAGAAGCTGTCATCAAGGTACAACAGCAAATGCCAGATCTATCAAGAGTAGCAAAATTTTTAAAGGCATTATCTGATGAAACAAGACTTAAAATTGCGTATGCCTTAACGGTCAAAGCTGAATTATGTGTTTGCGATGTTGCTTCCATTATCGGCTCTTCAGTAGCAACAGCATCGCATCATTTACGATATTTGAAAGATAATAATTTAGCGAAATCATATCGGAAAGGAAAGCAAGTGTACTACTCTTTAGCTGATGAGCATGTGTATCAAATTGTAACGATTGCCTATGAACATGTGAAAGAGGGGATTGTAAATGACAGCGACACCAACTAAACAAGAATACAGGCTACAAAACTTATCCTGTGCAAGCTGTGCAGCCAAATTCGAAAAAAATGTGAAGGCTATTCCCGAAGTCCAGGATGCTCAAGTGAATTTTGGTGCTTCTAAAATAATGGTTATTGGTAATATTGAGGTTGATCAGCTTGAAGAAGCAGGTGCCTTCGATGGCATAAAAGTTTCCCAATCAACAGTAAGAACAATTGAAAAATCAACACCTTTTTATCGAAAAACAGAAAATATATTAGCTGGAATCTCCTTGCTATTCATAGTGCTTGGATATGTGTTTGGAGCAATGCGAAGTGAAACTGAGCCACTCACTATTGGGATGTTTATTATCGCAATTCTAGTTGGGGGAATTGGCATTTTCAAAACAGGTTTCCGCAATCTAGCGCGCTTTGAATTTGATATGAAGACGCTGATGACCATTGCGGTAATCGGTGCAGCCATTATAGGAGAATGGGAAGAAGCCGCTGTAGTTGTCTTTTTATTTGCTGTAAGTGAAGCACTTGAAGCGTATTCAATGGATAAGGCGCGTCAATCAATTCGTCAGCTAATGGATATAGCTCCACCAACAGCAACGATTAAGCGAGCACATGGCGAACATTTCCATGAGATGGAGTTACCAACGGAGGAGATTGAGATTGGTGACATTTTAATCGTTAAACCTGGTCAGAAGATTGCTATGGACGGAATTGTAGTTAGTGGATTGTCAGCAGTGAATCAGGCAGCGATTACAGGTGAATCGATTCCGGTCAGTAAAACAGTCGATGACGAAGTATTTGCAGGAACATTAAATGAAGAAGGTGCCCTAGAGGTTCGTGTGACAAAGCGAGTAGAGGACACAACAATTGCCAAAATCATTCATCTTGTTGAAGAAGCCCAGGCAGAAAAAGCACCTTCGCAGCAATTCGTTGATCGCTTTGCGAAATACTACACGCCTGCAATTATGATTGTAGCTTTACTTGTAGCGGTTATCCCTCCTTTATTTATAGGTGATTGGCAACATTGGATTTACCAAGGATTAGCTGTCCTTGTTGTAGGCTGTCCATGTGCATTAGTCGTTTCTACACCAGTTGCTATTGTTACGGCAATCGGGAATGCAGCTAGACAAGGTGTTCTTATTAAAGGTGGAATTCATTTAGAGCAACTTGGTCATATAGAAGCAATAGCATTTGATAAGACAGGAACACTTACAAAAGGTCAACCTGCTGTAACGGATATTTTTACATCGCAAAATATGTCTAAGGATTATGTTTTACAGCTAGTAGCGGCCGTTGAAAAGCAATCACAGCATCCATTAGCTAAAGCAATTTTACAGGCATTGTATGAGGAAAATTTAACAGAGCTTAAACCAGCAGACTTTCAATCCGTAACAGGAAAGGGTGCCTACGCAACAGTAGACGGTCAAATAATCTATGTAGGAAGCTTAAAATGGATTGCTACATTAACGACTGTTGATGAAATGATAAAAGAACAGGTTGAAAAACTTCAACAACAGGGGAAAACAGTTGTAGCAGCTGTTAGTAATAATCAGTTTATAGGAATGATTGGTATTGCTGATCAATTACGACAAGAAAGTAAAGAAGTGTTGAATAAATTAAATGGTTTAAAAGTGAAACATAAAGTTATGCTAACAGGTGATGCAAAGCCAACAGCACAGGCAATTGCAACTTCCTTAAATATGACAGATGTGCGAGCAAGTTTATTACCAGCAGAAAAATTAATGGCCATTAAAGATTTACGTGCGCAGTATGGTGCAGTAGCGATGGTAGGAGATGGTGTTAATGATGCACCTGCACTTGCCTCAGCCGATGTCGGTATTGCAATGGGAGGTGCTGGTACTGATGCAGCACTAGAAACTGCGGATATCGCATTAATGGGTGATGATTTAACGAAGCTACCTTATACGATTGGCTTAAGTAGGAAAACATTACGCATCATAAAAGAGAACATTATATTTGCCTTAGCCCTAAAATTAGTTGCTTTGTTACTCGTTATCCCGGGATGGCTAACATTATGGATTGCGATCTTTGCAGATATGGGTGCTACGTTACTAGTTGTGTTTAACTCATTGCGATTAATCAAAACAAAGAAATGGTGAATAAGATATAACCTGAAGGAAGGGTGTAGGAAATAAAATCATTCTAAGGAGCTAGTAATTTGTTTTGATATAGATGCTACTAGCGATTCTTGAAAAAAAGCTTCGTTAACGTTATTATGGTTTCAGGAATAATGTAACAATTAAATAAAAATGAGGCGAAGGTTTGAATATGTCAGATCCTATTTTAGTAAATGTTACAGAGGAAATTGTACGTGGTTTAGTAAGTTTTCTACTACGAGGACCGGAATATCAAACATTTTGTAAATGTGAAATCTGTGAACTTGACACAGTGGCACTTACACTAAATGCATTGCCTAGCAAGTATGTTACATCTATGGAAACCCGAGATGAAGCATTTAGAATGATGAATACTCCTGAAAATATTGAACGAATCAATAAAGAGATTATTCATGCATTACATGTGGTAAATAAGCATCCTCGACATAAGGAAGAGCCAACTTCTATATGAAGTTGGCTCTTCATGTTTTTGAAAAACTATTGGGTCAATAGAGTATGCTTATCGGCAAAGCGAGGGTTGATTGCCGTTCCACGCTATTTGCTTTCCATTGGGAAAGTGACTGACCGGTTCCTCCGCTATTATTGCCGCTGCCACTTCATTCACACTCCGCTTTCGCGCAAATAACTAAATTGTTGCTGTCACTGCGCTTTCGCACATATAAAATCCAATTGTAGCAGTCGCTGCGCTTTTGCACAGATAAAACCAATTGCTAATGTTTTATTTTATCTCAATAAATTAGAGTAAAATGCCAGAAAATAAACGCTATGAGAATAGTTGATTGTAGTGGAGACTGGGCGCTTTGTTGCTGCCGCTGCGCTTTCGCACAGAAAACATTTGTAGCTGCCGCTTCGCTTTTGCGCAGAGCAGAGCTTCCAGGGGGCGTCCGATGAGCCGCTTTACTCGCGATTTTCGAAAATGATGAGTAGCCAAAGTGTTCACTTTTGAAATGCAAAAAATTTATAATAGCGCTACACTATTGTTGGTTGGAGTGGAAGGCTACTCGACTCCCGTGGGAAAGCGAGACAGGCGAGACCCTGCACGGAGCGCAGCGGAGGAAGCGGCTCGACGCTCGCCCACAGGAAAGCGAGTAGCCTGGAACGGAAATCACCCCCTTGCTTTGCATAAAGCATATTTTAAAACGATACCTTAATATTCATCGCCACAAATTTTCCAACTAAACGGAAGCCAACATATGAAGTTGGTTCTTTTTAGGTTGCACAAGTATTGTTTTTCTGGCATATGTATTTTCAGTTAACTTTTAAGGCAAGCTTGTAGTAAACTAGAGAGTAAGAAAAGGAAAGAGAGGGA